>Ga0209291_1000118_pt1 | contig 77631 bp, 77 predicted proteins | sample GOMGulsemesocosm_FD_184633 | JGI IMG/M metagenome (GOLD analysis project Ga0209291, IMG submission 184633) | Methane-oxidizing microbial communities from mesocosms in the Gulf of Mexico - GOM9B Gulf of Mexico (SPAdes) (version 2) | ecosystem: Environmental > Aquatic > Marine > Cold seeps... | reverse complement strand
TTCTTTTTGTCTTTGTAATTGTTTTTTATAATCAAAAGAAACTGGTTTTAATTTCATTATTTCATTTAAACCATATTTTAATTCATTGATATTACTTTTACTTCTTCTATCAGATACAGTAACGGTATTTTGAACATAAATATCCTCCCATTCACCAGTCGTAGTTCCATTATAATTTGTTAAAGAAGCTGTGTTTCCTAAATCAGCAAATGAAAACGCTCCATAAAAAGGGCTAAATGCAGCGGAAGATTCCATATACCATTCGGCTTGACCATCTATTAAATGCTCAATAGATCCTAGTTTCACAGCACTACCTCCAGAAGTATCACTAATTGGACTTTGAAAACCTGCGACAACATCTACAGTATATGTATTACCACCTTCTGTAAGTGTCGTATTGTTTAAAGTTCCACTTGGGAAACTAGCAAACCCAAAACCTGCGTAGTCATTAGCAACATTTGTTTGCATAATTGTAGTGTTATTACCTTCTATAACAAATTCACCTGTAGAAGTCCCATCAAAGGTTAAGTCATTATTATCTAAATCAATTGTAGTGTTTTTAATTAAAGTTCCTCCAAGTTGGGTATTACTACCTGTTAGCGTTAAGCCGTTATCAAAAGTATAGCTTCCTCCTCCCCCTGGAAGTGTTACTGTGTTTCCGTTAGAGATAGTTAAATCACTTCCTGAAATACTTAGTGTTTGGCTATCAGTTCCTCCACCACCTGTAGCGGCTTCCCAAGTTGCATTACCATTTGCATCAGAAGTTAAAACATAACCTACTTGTTGTTGTCCATCTTCTAATCTAAATACATATGACCCAGCAACTGCTACTTGGTTTTCTGTTACTAAAATATCATCAACGGTTGCTCCGTTATCATTATCTGCTATATATTGAAATCTTAATGAATAGTTGTTTCCAATAGTGACAGCTTGAGTACTTGAATAAGTAGCATCAACTGAATCTGCTGTTAAATTCAATAAAGTTGCTGTTACAGATAAAGTTGTTTCATTATAAAGAGTAACTATAAAACTATCTGAACCATCACGATCATCATAACCATAATTAAAAGAAATATCTATTGATGCTGTAGTTGGAGAAAATGTTCCTTCAACTAAAGTTTGATCTTGAACACAGCCACTGTTATATCTAATATAGGCTCTTTCATTAGTACAAGTGGTGCAAGATGCCCAAGTACTAGCCGTGTCAACGTGCCAAATATTAGGTGAAGCCACACAAGTATTAGACCCTGCGGCTACAGATGTTACGCCTCCTACGGAAAAATCATTAGAATATAAAGTAGCTAATCCGCCAGGATTAGCAGGTACTGTAGTACCTGAGACATGAAATTTTGTAGATGGAGTAGTGTTACCTACACCAACATTACCTGTATTTGCATTATACATATCAACTCCATTTGCATGCATCGTCCAATCATTGTCGGTACCACCAAAAGGGACCCATGCAGTACTATTATAATAATAAAAACCAGGCGTATTGTTTGTTTGATAAATTAATAATCCTGTTGCTGGTGCGGTAATTAAATCTCTTTCTGATTCTGTCATTCTAGGAGTTAACATTCCTTGGGTAGAGGAATCTAATTCTAAAATTGAACTTGCATCAGGTGTAGTTGTACCAATTCCTACTTGAGAATAAGTAGTAATAGTGATACATGTGAATAGAGTAAATAGTAAATTTTTCATTTTTCGGGTTTATATTTTCAAGCAAAAATAATTTCAACCAACCTGTTCTATGTCCTAATTCACTACCAATATGTACTAATTCGTGTAATTAAATATGCTAATTCAGTGAATTAGCACGCCTAGTCACTGTTATGTATTTAACATAATATCTTACTTTTTAATACTTTTATAAATACAAAAATATTTATAAAAGTTATTATACATTTGTACTAGTATATAAAAAAATACGATTTAGCCAGTTATTGATACCAATGGAAAACCTAAATTTAAGTTTTGTCAACTTATTAAATATTGTAACGTTATGTGTTACAACGCTCTTTATTTTTCAAATTTATTTTTTAAAGAAAGGAAATAGATCAAATACTTTTTTTTCTATTTATCTAATCAATATTGCTATTATTTTAGTCTTCTTTTTAGTTTTAGACTTAGATTATGAAATGATTGTCTATGCTTTAATGCCATTTTTACTAATAGCAGTTTTATCCATAGGGCCTATGTTATGGATCTATGTTAAACTTGTAATTGGAGAGGAGTTTAAACAATTAAAAAAACACCTGTATATACCCGTTTTTTTTGGCATAATATCTATCTTATTAATAGGCACTGATTATTTAATTTCAGATTTAATAATCTCACTATACATCAAATTAACTGTAACGTACATTGTATTAATAAGCATTACAGCCATTTTTCTATTACAAAGTGCATATTATTGTTTTTTATCGTTAAGGTTATACAAAAAACACTTAAAAAATTTAGGAGAAACTTTTTCATACACAGAGCAGGTGAACTTAAGTTGGTTTAAGTATTTAATTTACGGTTATATCTTTTTGATTTTAGGATTGATAATTACAGAGATTGTAGATGATTCTATATCGGATTTTATGTTTTATATAATATTACTTAGCTATGTTATATTTTCTGGCTATAATGCATTAAAACAAAACCCCGTTTTTAAAGATCTAAAAGTAGAAATTAACCCGATTGCAAGTATTCCTGAAGAAACTAATACCGAATTATTTAAAGAACTTAAAAGTAAACTTTTAAAAACTATGGATGAAGATAAGTTGTTTTTAGATTCATCTCTAACAATTCATTCTTTGGCAAATAAATTAAACTCTAACAACAAATACGTCTCACAATTAATCAATAATGATTTAAATAAAAATTTTGTAATGTTTGTTAACGAATATCGAATTAATGAAGCTAAAAAATCACTTCTTGATGACTCTGACAACAAGCTAACCATTGAAAGTATTGGTTATGATTCTGGATTTAAATCAAAAACCGCATTTAACAGAGTTTTTAAACAATTCACTAATCAAACACCTACTCAATACAAACAGTCCTATAAACAATAAGTTTACTGCATAAAAAAACCACTTAACATGTTAAGTGGTTTTTTTAAGATTCTAATAAAATATTAAGCCTTCTTAGTACAAGCTTTTTTAGCTTTAGAACAAGATGCTTTTGACTTTGAACAAGATTTTGTTGCTTTGCCAGGGTTTCCTTCAACTGACTTTTCAGATCCTGAAACAGCCTTTGCTTTAGAAGCGCTACATTCTTTTTTTGCTTTAGAACATGATGCTTTTGACTTAGCACAAGATTTAGCTGATTTCCCTGCATTTCCTTCAATAGATTTCTCTGATCCAGCTACTGCTTTTGCCTTACTAGCACAACATGCTTTTTTTGCAGTACACGCTTTTTTAGCTACTGCTTGTTTCATTTCAGTAGTAGCTGTTTTTGCTACTTGCTTAGAAGTTTTTGTGTTTTCTTGTGCACTTGAAAATGCAACAAAAAACAAACCGAAAGCTAATGATAAAATTAATTTTTTCATGATATAAATATTTGAGTTGATATGAATTTCAGTAAATATATCAATAATAAATAGTTAAGTAGTATAATGAAATGTTAATTTTCCTCTAAAGGTTTTTGTTTATGCGTCTTTTTACTCCCTGCATACATTTCATATTTAACCAAACGAGACTCTAATTTTCCGTTAAATAATTTGATTTTTCTAGAAGGTCTTAACCCTACAGATTTTAATCCTTCCAAATTTGAAGTAATAAACCAAGCATTTGTATTTGTATAGCCTTGTTTTAAAGTGTCCCCTATTTGTCCGTAGAATTCTTTCACATCAACAGGTAAACGTTCTCCATATGGAGGATTAAATAAAATGTGTAGTTTTCTATCAGATTTTTTAGAGGATTTAAAAAAGTCCTCTTGTTCTACACTTATGTATTCTGATAAATTTGCATTCTCTATATTATCCTCCGCTTTTCGCATTGCAGAAGGCGCTTTATCATAACAGATAATATTATGGTGGAATTCTCGAATCTTATTTAAACAAGATTCTTCTATTTTATTATATAGCTCTTCATCAAAATCTAACCAAGTTTCAAAACCGAATTGTTTTCTATTAATATTTGCTGGAATATTACATGCAATCATAGCTGCTTCAATAGCTAAAGTTCCACTACCACACATCGGGTCTAATAAATCGCATTGTCCATCCCATCCTGAAAGCATTACTAATCCTGCAGCTAACACTTCGTTTATTGGAGCAATATTGGTTGACGTTCTATATCCTCGTTTGTGCAATGACTCTCCAGAACTATCTAATGATATTGTACATTCATTACGCTGAATATGTACATTAATCCGTAAATGAGGATTATCCAAATCAACATCAGGACGAGTTCCTTCAGTATTTCTAAATTTATCAACTATAGCGTCTTTTGTTTTATATGCTATAAATTGTGAATGTGTAAATTGTTCTGAAAAAACAGTAGCGTTTATTGCTAAGGTATCTGTTACATTTAAATACTTATTCCAAGGCATTTTATATACCTCGTCGTATAAATCTTGTTCATTTCGTACTTTAAATGTTTTTATAGGCTTTAAAATTTTAATTGCTGTACGTAAACTTAAATTAGCCTTATACATAAACCCTGTATCTCCTTCAAAGCTAACATTACGGACACCTACTTTAACATGTGCTCCACCAAGATTACGTAATTCACTTGCTAAAAGTTCTTCAAAGCCAAATAATGTCTTGGCAACCATTTTAAAATTATCTCCCATAGCTTGCAAAAATACAGTATTTTTGCTTTTAGATTTATAAAAAATGCTTCAAAGTATTTTTTTACTAAAGAATCTAGCTATTAAGAAGAATATACTAATGACTACAGACAATAAAACAGCAAATTGGTTTGCTTCATGGTTCGATACCAAATACTATCACCTCCTTTATAAAGATAGAGATGAAAGCGAAGCTCAGTTATTCATGAAACACTTAACTAACTATTTAAATTTACCTGAAAACGGAACAATATTAGATTTAGCTTGTGGGAAAGGTCGACATGCAACCTATTTGAATTCATTAGAATATAAGGTTACAGGCGTTGATTTATCAAAGAATAGCATTGATCATGCTAAACAATTTGAAAATGACACATTAAAATTTGAAGTTCATGATATGCGTACTACATATCCTGAAAAATTTGATGCCGTTTTTAATTTATTTACAAGTTTTGGTTATTTTGAAGATGAAAATGATAACATTAAAACGCTTCAAGCTATACAAGGGAGTTTAAACGAAACTGGATTTGGGGTAATAGATTTCATGAATGTGGATTTTATTATAGACAATCTTGTAGCTGAGGAAACTAAAACTGTTGGACATATTGATTTTCATATTAAAAGGTATGTGAAAAGCAATTTTATTCATAAAGAAATTCGTTTTACTGATAATAACGAAGATTTCTTCTTTACTGAAAAAGTTCAAGCGATAACTTTAAATGATTTCAAACAATATCTTTTACAAGCTAATATTACTTTACTAGAAGTATTTGGTGATTATAAATTGAATAAATTCTACTCTAATTCTTCTAAACGTTTAATTTTACTATTTAAATGATAACTTATTTATTACCCATACTTTCTGTTTTGGTAGGATTTTTATTTGTGGTTGTATTTAAACCTCAGAAAAAAAATAATTTAAAACTATTATTAGCTTTTAGTGGTGCTTTCTTATTAGGTATTACCATTTTTGAAATGCTTCCTGAAATATTTCAACAGCATAATAACTCTAAAACTATTAGTTTATTCATAATTTTGGGGATATTATTACAAATATGTTTAGAGTTCTTTTCAGAAGGAGCTGAACACGGTCATGTTCATTTACATGAAACGGATACTCAATTTCCTTGGATGCTTTTCATTAGTTTGAGCCTGCATTCATTAATTGAAGGAACTCCCCTAGGACATCATGATAATATATTATATGGTATTGTTATCCATAAAATACCCGTAGTTATTATATTATCTACGTTTTTTATGCAATCTGCCTTAAAAAAATCATCTATTGCATTCTTTTTAATATTGTTTGCATTAATGACTCCTTTAGGAACCTATTTAATAAGTGAATTCCCAAGTCTGTCAAACTATTCATCTCACATTATGGCAATGGCAGTGGGTATCTTTTTACATATTTCCACAACTATATTATTTGAAAGTAGTGAAGGACATAAATTTAACTTAGTAAAACTTATTGTAATTACCTTAGGTTTAGTTTCTACTTATTTTATTTAATCGATTAATAGAAATTAAATTTAAACACAAATTGTATTTTAGTCATGTTTAGTAGAGAAGAATCAAGACAATTAAGAGAATTATTTTGGACTAGCTACGGAAAATCTTTTCCTAGAAAATGGTTGCTATATAACACAAAAATAAAAGATGTTTCACTAAAATTTCAGGCAGATAGAAAAACTGCTTCAGTTTGTCTTGATATTGAATTAGAAGATGAATACGATCGTTTAGAGCAATTTGAAAAGTTTGAATCCTTAAAAACAATATTGGAAACAGAATACCTTCCTGAAGTAATTTTTGATGATGATTTTTACTTAGAAAAATCTCAAAAGTCTATTTGTAGAATATATGTGCTACATGAAAAAAAGTTCAGCATCCATAACAAAGATACATGGAGAGCTGCTTATGAGTTTTTTAATAAGCATATGGACTTATTAGAATCCTTCTTTTTAGAATACAAAGATTTTATCGAGATTAAAAAATAATTCACATAGGTATCATTAATCAAAAAGCGATTATTTCTGATAGAAATAATCGCTTTTTTTTATCATCTAAAAAAATAGATTTTACTACTTTTTTGCTTCGTCCTTATCTATCTCTTTTATTTTTACTTTTATAAGAACATCCTCTTTTTTCTTTTTATATACTTCAATTACAAACTCATCTTTTTTAGTTTGAACTATTCTATCAGTATTAAATTGATGTGCTGCAATTTTTCCTTTTAAATTTCTTGAATCAAAAACTGAACCTCTTGAAACATTTCCAGTAGCGTCATCAATTTTACAAGCTGTTAAATATCCTCCCGCTTTATCTGAATGTAATGCAGGGATTTTATTCAATGGCAAGTTAATATTTTTAACATTATCTAAATATAATAAGTAATGACTATTATTGGTGTAAAAATGAGAATATGACATACCTCCTTTATTAGCCCTTCCTTTTTGTCTTTTGGGTATTTTTTTCATCCAAGCTAAATTACCTGTAGCGTCTATTTTTGAAATTAAAATATCATTATAGTGGAACGTATAATAAACTCTTCCTTTTGATGTTGTGTGTCTAATCATAAAATATTGCTCTCCTATCAACACTAGGCTACCATCTTCAGCAAACAATAACTCTCTTAATTTTAAATGCTCAAACTCTGATTTTCCTTTACCTTCTTTTTTTGCATTTTTCTTTTTTGTCTTATTACTTACGTACTGATTTAATACCTCTAAAGGTATTTCATAAGTATTAATATCTTCTACAAGTCCTTCTTTTGAAACATTACAAACAAATAAACCATCTGCACTATTCGCTTTAAATTCCTTACCTAAAAGCGACCCTGATTTACCATGTATACCTTTATTATAAAAACCTGCACAAACTAATTTACCTGTTACATTTTCAAAAAGAGAAATTCCATTTATAAATTTATCACCTAACTCAATTTTGGTTTTCTCAATTTTATCAGAACCGTTTAACATTCTGAACAATTCTATATGATAGTTTGCTGTTTTATCTTTTTTCCTTTTCTTATCTTTATTACTGTCGTCATGAAAAACTTTAGCTAACATATAGCCTTTTCCATCAGCATCTACAGCAAAATCTAACGCATCCATTCTACGTTCAGTATATGGCATTTTATATTCTTTTTTCCAAATAGAATTTAATCCTACATCAAAAACTGAAACACCTATTATATCATGACTTTTTTTATCCCTTTTAACTTTTGGCTTTTTTCTATATTGAATTAGTATCTTAGATTCGTCTTTTGATTTTAAAAAATCAAATTTATCAGCAGTTACAAAACTATATCCAAAACCCATACTTCCTTTAATATAAGTTGACATTGGTGACCCTGCCAATTTACCAGAAATGTCAATTATTTTTTTTTCTTCACCAATAAAAACTCCATTTTTAAAATCAATTTCTCTATAATATAAACGTTCATGTTTTGTTTTTCTTCCTGACCAAGAAGAATAGAAAAAATAATATTTATTTTGAGCCTCTACCATACCTTCTACTACATAGTTATCTGGTAAATCTTCGTATTCTTTTACTGATATTTGCTTTAATGATTCTACATTGAACTTTTGAATTATTAATTTTTTCCCTGGCTTTACTGTTAATATTTCATCATTTTCACTAAAATAGAATTTTTTAGCAGCATCATAAACTTTATATGGTTTACTAACTGAATACGAATAATCTTTAGACAACTTTACTTGTGCTGTGACACTTCCTAATGCTAATAGACATAGTAATACTAATAATTGTTTTTTCATTTATTTTAAGTTTAGTTAATTTGAAAGTTTAATATTTATGACACTCTCTTATCAATAAAATCAACTGGTTTACGACTCATTTTAGGGAAACGCAGTTTGTTAATTGCTACCGGATCGTGAAATTCAATTACAGGAGCTACACGTAATTTTGCTCTAAAATGGTCTTTAATTTTCGTTAAAAATTTTGCAGAAGTATCTTTTGAAGCTATTTTGATTAAAATTTCATCGGTACCAATTTCATTTGTACTAATTTCAATAATATAGCAATCTACTTCATCAAAATGATTTAATAAATCGTGCATTGCTGGAGGAAATAAAGTTGTTCCCTTATATTTCACCATTTGCTTTTTCCTACCTACTACTGGTCCTAATCGCATGGTATTTCTTCCGCAACCACAAATGTCATAATGTGCTTTAACCACATCACCAGTCTTAAAGCGTAATAATGGTAAGGCTTCAAAACCAAGGGTTGTTATCACCAATTCCCCTTCTTCTCCATCCGTAACTACTACTCCATTATCATCAACAATTTCCGTAATAATTAATTCCGGATGATGATGTCCTCCATGTAAATGCTCACACTCTGTAAATGCCGTTCCCATTTCGGTTGATGCATAGGTAGAATGTAATTTCACATCCCATTTATCAGTAATTTTTTTTGATAGTGTATTTAATGAGAAATCTTCCTTTCGTAATGATTCTCCAATACATATCACTCCTTTGACACTAGAAGCATTATAATCAATACCATTAGCTTCAGCATATTGGATTAATTTTAATAAAAATGACGGTACGGCTATTAAATAAGTGGGTTTAAATTTTAAAATAGAATCCCATTGTAATTCTGGTATTCCAGCACCAACACGAATCATTCCAGCACCTAGTTTTCTAATTCCTAAAAAATAAGCTAAACCAGCCATAAACCTTCTGTCCATTGTGGTCATTAACTGAACCACATCATCTTTTGTTACTCCAGCACAAGCAAATGAAATTGCTTCGTTATATGCTAAACGATCTAAATCATTATCCGTTAATGCAAATGTTACTGGTTTCCCTAAAGTACCTGACGTTGTTACATAATCGATTATTTTATTGCGTTCTACACAGATAAAATCATCGTTAAACTCTTGTAAATCATCTTTACTAGTTAACGAAATTTGCTGTAAATCTTCAATAGTTTTAATTTCAGCTATATTGATATTATCAGTTTTGAATTTACGCTGATAAAAAGATGAATTAGTATTTAGATACTGTAATAAATCGACTAATTTATCATTCTGAAATGCTTTAATTTCAGCAGTTGATGCTTGTTCTATTTCTGGAATCGTCTCTAATAGTGTCATTAATCAATTTTGTTTTTACATTTTTTCAAATGCTTTTCTACAACTACTTTATCAGGAACTGTTGTAATTTCTTTCTCAAGTGCAACTTCAAAATATGGCAATGCTTTTGCATATGCCTTTTTCTGATAATAATACATTCCTACTTTAAAATGTGGTATCCATAAATCTGGATTCAACAGTATATAATCCGATAATTCATTTGAAGATAGTTCTTCTTTCTTATTTTCTAAAACAGCATCTATTTTTCTATCAAAAACGCGATATGCTTCATAATTTTTATATTCTTGAGAATACATAAATGGATCTTCTGTAATGATCAACTCTTCTTTTTCAAAGGAACTTGACGAAGAAAACGAATCACTGAAAATAGTATCCAAATCGTAAGCTACAAAAGCACCTAATTGATACGGACTTGCAGAAACCCAAACTTGACGTTCTGATGGTTTAAATACAATACCATGATGTGCCAGTAATTGATTCAACGCTTTTTCATTCCCATAACCAATTGCATTATTATTTAACCCTTTACGTTCTCTAAGAATTGTTACTGCACTTTCTGGAGTAATTACTTTATTACTTTCAAATAACTCCGTCATTTTATCAAATCTGTATTTAGAATGGCTTTCTAAAATATGTTTGGCATTATTTTCATCATCTTTATATGCCTCACTTTGAAAATGATTTGAACAAATTAATTGATTAGAATTTGCAACATCATACACACCAAAATTCTTTGGAGCTACTTCAATTAGTACCGCTTTATTGTCAATTGCACTACCAACCATAATAGATTCAGCTACAAATACTGAGCTCTTTTTAGCTATAGCTATGGCTTCTTCAATTGTAGATGCATATTGTACAATTTCTCTAGCTAATAAGGATATTGGTGTTTTTGCAATCAATGGCATATCAGATTTTCCTGCGTTAAGCGTAATCGTTAACCCATTAGCATTCATTGCAGAAACTGCTCCTATCATCCCTCCCCAAGTAACCATCATAAATGGTATTCCTGAGTCTGGTTTTACAAAAGAAATTATTTTATTTTTTGCGAAATCATCACCTGCATAAAAATCGAAGTTTCTCCCTAGTATTAATTTTCCATCTGGAGTTTTATCATTCCAAGCAGCAAAAGAAGAACACCCAACCAATGCTAGATCTTGTAAGGCATGACCAATATCATGCGCCCCGTGTAAATACAAACCTCTTAAATATTTTGGGGCCAAATAATTATAGTTATCTGAAGTATATCTAGATACTCCGTAAATTTCTGTTTTATATTCTTCCTTAACATTTAAATACAGTTTTCTATTAAACCATTTTAGAAAACCTCTTAATAAACGCTGTTTAAATTTTGAAGGAACTATTTCTTTTATCTTTTCAAAAAATACTTTGTCTTGATACTGTAATAACTCTTGTGTAAGGCTCCCAGTTATTAGGCCTCTTTCTAAAGGATCGCCTTTTACAAGTAGTTGCCAATGACCATATTTAGATAATTTTAAAATATTATCATCTAAAGTTATTAATGAGTCTGAATGGACTACTCGATCAGAAATAGTGTTATTATAACCTTTTAAAACAGGTTTATGGTGTAATGATTTAGATGTACCACAGGATACAACTATTAATAAAAAGCATGTTAATGACAAAAACCGTTTAACTGATATAACTTTCATTAGTTCACTTCTAAAGCTTCTAAATCTTTATTAATTTTCTCTACGAGGTAGTCTCTACCCAACATTTCAGAACAGGTTAATACAGCACTAATAGTTACACCTAATAACCCATGCATATTAATACTTTGACCAGTGAAAAATAAATTTTTCAGTTTTGTTCTAGGCGATAAAAAAGAAGTCATAGGACTATCAGCATCCTTTACATATCCATACATTGACCCTTCATTAACTCCAATATAATCCCTATATGATAGTGGCGTTGATGAATGAACTGATTTTATACAAGATCGGAAATTCGGAAACTTCTTTTCTATTTCAGTAATTGTTTGCTCAATTTTTTTATTCTTAAAAGCATCGTAAGATTCCCCTCGTTCATCACTTTCAGCAACAGTGTTAAATGTGTTTTCCCACTCCCTAACTTCATCATAACGCATATAAGTAATAAACGTCATGTTCTCTGCCCATTCACTTTCATTCTTTTTTGCTCCAACGGATAGCATATATCCTTCTGGCCATGATTCTTGAGTATACTCTTGGGCATCCCACACTCTATTTACATCTTTAAAATGGTAATGGTTGTGATTTAAATATTTAAATGTTTCTGGTTTAAATACAAAATATACACTAAAGGCAGAAATTACACTTTTAATGCTTTGAATACGCTTGGTGTATGCTTTACGCATTTTATTTTCACCTAACATTTTTAATGTATATTTAGGTTCAATGTTAGAGATAAACTGAGTTCCAAAATACTCATTACCATCTTTTGTTTTAACAGATATTAACTTTTTATCATCAAAACCAAAACCAGTAACTTCTTTATGTTTTAAAACTTTTCCTCCTAAATTTCTAATTTGTTTAATTAACAATTTTGAAATTTGACTACCACCATTTACGCAACGCCAAGAGCTTTGAATATATGAATTAATTGATAATGCATGTACATAAAAAGGAGTATTATCCTCTCCAGCATATAAAAAATTTGAACCAACTAAAACTGCTCTTAGTTTTTCATTATCAGTAATACTTTCAATATAATCCTTAATTTTTAGCGACAATAAATCTGTATTATCATAATAAGCATCACCAATTTCTAAGTTGTATAACGGAAAACTATTACAGGTATCTTTTATTTTATTACAATATGTTATAATCGCTTCTTTATCATCTGGGAATTTTTCAGATAATTGTTTAATAAAGTTGTCATACCCTTGTGCATGAGGGTACTGAATTTCATCTCCTTCAAAAGTTATGATATCATAGTTATCTTCATTCATTTTTTTAAGCTTCAGCTCATCCATAATGCCTAAATACTTAAAATATTGATGCAGGTTTTCACCTTCTGCTAATCCACCTACATAATGCACTCCAGTATCAAAAATACTTTTATCACGTACAAATGTTTGTAAGTTACCACCAAACTGGTTGTTTTTTTCTAATACACAGACTTTATACCCTTCTTTAGCAAAAATCAAAGCCGAAACAAGCCCTCCTAATCCGCTACCAATAATTACAATATCATATGTATTTTCTTCCATTATTATATATTTCTTTTTAAAACAATACTGTACTCGTTTTGTATAGCTACAATAAACCCTACCTCCAGTAATGAATTAATTTCTATGCATTTTTTTAATATAATTACCTTTTTTACAGTAGTTATATTAATTGTATTAATATCAATTATTGATGATACTAATACAGTATCGAAAGTTAAATTTTTAGAAAGTTGATTTATATAGTTTATAGTTCTATCCTTTCCTATAAAATTATTTTTAGCAACTTTAAGTTTAGCTTCATCAGCAATAAAAGTAGTTATTTTACGTGTATTACTATAATAGTTTAGCAATAAATCTAACTGACCATAATCGTCTGAAACATGCAACAATTTGGCGTTTAATTCAATCAATTTTGATACTTCGTGATACAACTCTAAATTTTGATTCAAATCAATCTTAACTGCACTATAAATATCGTCTGATTTAAAAACAAAATTACTTAAAACTAGCTTTTTAAAATAAGTTGATGTTTCTCTTTCTTCTCTAAAATTTTGAAAATTATCTTTAAATATTTTGCTAATGCTTTTAGTTTTATCTTTAATAGAATCACCTAAAACAGGACTATCAACTGCTATTCTACCTCCTACTATTACAGTTATAGCTCCGTCATTTATAATAAAATCCCCTTTTGGTAACACCTCAGAGTTTCCATGAATATATAGTGGTAAAACATCTAATTTTAATTCTTCTGCTAAAAAGAAGGCTCCTTTATGGAATCTACCTATTTTATTTGAATACATTCGTTTCCCTTCAGGAAATACAATTAAAGAATATCCTTGACGCATTTTTTCTTTTAAATGATCTAAACTTCCATCAACACCGCTAGAAACTGGATAATAACCCGCAACTTTAGCAAGTTGTCCAAATATAGGTGATTTATACACCCAATCATTTACTAAAAATATAACTTTTGGAGTAACTAATGCTATTGCTAATGTGTCTAAAAAAGAGGTATGATTGGCAATAATTACTGCTTGTTTATCAAACGTTTCCTTGTTTAATATAACACTCTTATTTACAAACGGATTTGAATACAAAACTGAGGTAGCCAATTTTGCCATCGCTCTGTGTAACCATTTAAATTTTGCTTTCTTATTAATGGGTAATATCTTCAAAATTGTAATTGCAATCAATGATAATAGCATTCCTCCAAGTCCGTAAAATGTAAACGATAAAATTGAATGAATTGTTTTTCTAAACTCTAAAGGTGCTAATCCGTTTTTAGCTCTATTAGAAATCACCCCTCTGAATAATATTGGTTGAATTACGAACGTAATCACCATTGAAGCAAATATTCCTAGCAAACAAACTAATGCTATTGAATGTAATGCTGGGTGTTTTGCAAAAATTAGTACACCTACTCCTAGTATCGTTGTTATAACTGATAACAATATTGAGGTTCTATAAATTGGCAAATGAGGTTCACCAGTTTCATATTCTTTAATCAATCCGTTAGTCATGAATATTGCATAGTCAACACCTAAACCGAAAATAAAAGTAGAAATAATGATATTAAAAATATTAAATGATAATCCTAATATTCCCATTAACCCAATTGTAATTAACCAAGTTAAGGCTATTGGTGTTATGGTAATTATAACTAATTCAATTCGTTTAAAGAAGAGTAATAATACAATCACAACTGCTATAAAAGAATACCCCAATAAGGTATTGAAGTTATTTTTAAACCCATTTAAAAAGGTTTCATTCATTGCTTGCCTATCAATAACAACTACACTTTTGTTTCCTTTAAAATGCGATTTAATTTCAGCTACATTACTTTCATTTACTTTCAGGGAAGATAATACTGTAAAGAAATTTTCTGATGATGAAATATATTCTTTTGTATTTAATGCTTTAATATTTTTATACTCATCAATAGATAGTTTATCCTGTGGTTCATTTAATTTATTATAAAATCTATTAAATGTAGTTTCTTTAAATCCAACTATTTTTCCAGAAGTAATTAATTCTTCTTTTATATGGTCTTGTTTTTCTTTTGACCAGAATTTATTCCAAGCACCAATTTTATTTTTCTGAAAATCATCACTTAAAACAACAGATGCAACCGAACTAAAGCTAATTATTTTTTCAGATTCTTTAAACTTTTTTAAAGAAGTGTATACATTCTGGTTTTCTTGTAAAGCTTCATTTAATGTTTTACCATGAGCTACTACATATAATGATTTTGAAGCCGTGTTTAGTAAATTATTCAACAATTTTTCCTCTTCTAATAATTCTTCCGTTTGATAATTCATTTTTGAAATATCCTTATCAAACAACACATCATTATAAGTAAATAGAGAAACTACAAACAGTAATAAACAAGAAATTAGTAGAACTTTATTTTTACTAAATGCAAAACCCGCTATACCATCAATAAAATTAAATTTCTTAGCCTTTACTTTACCAGGTTTATACAAATGAGGAATCAATAACAATGCAAAAAAAGCAGCACCAAAAACACTTACAGCAGCAAATATTCCTAAGTCTTGTAATGCTCTTGATTTTATAAATAACAAACATAAAAAAGCCAAAGCAGTTGTTATACTACTCATAACAATTGGTTTGGTTACATCATCATACAATTCCTTTACATTAGTATTATTTCTATAATGTGTAAGAATATGTAATGAGAAATCTAATGTTATCCCTAATAGAATTGAACCAATACCTATTGATATTGCAGAAATAGTTCCTCTGAAAACATATAAGGTAGTAACCGCCAATAAAGCTCCGAATACCGTTGGTACAAATAATATTAAAGGAATACTTATTTTTTTATAAAAGAATATCAATATTAAAAACAATATAGATAAAGCAATACTTACTGTTAACTGAATATCCGTTTTAATTTGATTTGCATTTGCTACTGCAATAACAGTTGCTCCATAATACCCAACTGATACTTTATTCGAAAAATCTGAATTAAGCTTAGTTTTAAGCTCGTTCAACTTAGTTACAAATGCAGTGTTTTTATCAGTTTCGTTTGATGCTAGTTTGGGTTTTAAAAATAACAATAAGTGCTTTTCGTCTTTCGTTACTACAAATCCATTCTTAATTGTAAAGTCATCCCCTACTTGTAATTCTTTTAATTTCTGAAGTCCAAGAAAGCTTATCCCAAAAGGATCTTTCAATATGGTATTTCTGGCAACAAATCCTGATGGAGATATTAATGTTTTATAATTATCTCCTGTGCTTTTTTGAATAGCTTCAGTAGTTGTTTTTTGATTTATTGTAATATAATCTTCTGATGTTAAAAATAAAGGCAAATTATTATAAACGAAATCTAATGTTTCTTCAAAATCATCATCATTAACTACTCCCTGAATTTCGGTTACATAATCACCACATTCTTTTTCAATACCTTCAACTAATTGAGTAGCAACCTGAGTAAGTTCATTAACTGTTCCTTTTTCTTCTATTTTTAGATGAACAACAATTTTATCAGCAAAATCTACTTGATCTAATACTTTGTTTAATGTTAAAGCCTTTTCGTTTTCAGGAATTAGTTTGGTTATATCTTCTTCAAATTTTAAAAGAGACGAAGTAAAAGCTAAGGTAAATAGCAATACTAAAGCAATACAAAGTGTAATTGCTTTATGAGCTTGTATTCGTAAATAAATCTGATAAAAAAAATGCCCCACTATTTTCCCTTTTTACTAAAAATAAGTAGCGTAATATACCCTATTACACCAAACAGCAAAGCTAAGAAAATTGCAAGAGAAAAGCTACCTACTAAGTATTGAGATAAATGAGCTTTAAAATTGATGTTTTGGATATTAATATCTGATATCGTATTAATTACAGGTTCAGCTCCAAGTAAGAATGCTCCTATTTGAAAACTTCCATAAACAATAAAAGGAATAAAAATTGGTAAACTTACATTTGAGAATGTAAATGCTATTACTTTGTTTAGTTTTAATACTACCGATAAAAAAATAACCAAAGCAGTTTGAAATCCCCAAAACGGAGATATACCTATAAATGTTCCTAGAGCAATTGATAATGCTTTCTTTTCTTTTGAGTCAGAGTTTTGAAGGAAATCCTCTAAAAAGAATCGTTTAAATCCTTTTTTTTTTATTCTTCTAAAAAGATCTCTTGGTTTTATATATAACAGCGCTATTAACACCAATACTGTATTTAGAATACTGATTCGAGTAAAATCTTTTATTGGTCTGAAATGGGTTACACGTTCTGACTCATCATACAACACTTGAATTGGCACATTTTTAACGTCTATTCCTTTCCAAGATGCACGGACAATAACCTCAATTTCAAACTCAAATTTATTGGTAAAATAGTTAAGCTTTGCTAATTTCCCTAATGGGTATAACCTATAACCAGATTGGGTATCGGTAAGTTTTACACCTGTTTCAAAAGTGTACCAAAAATTAGAAAAATTATTCCCGAAACTACTCTTTTTAGGAATTCCATCCTGAGCCATGTTTCTATCTCCAATTAATAAACTACCTGGAGATTTCTCTATTTCTGTAATAAAAGTTTCTATATTTTCTGGATAATGCTGCCCGTCAGAATCAATTGTTATAGCATATGTATATCCTAATTGATGTGCTTTTTTAAAACCTTCTCTTAATGCAACTCCTTTTCCTTTGTTTTTAGAAAAATGTATTTGCTCTAATTTTGGATAAGATTTTAATAATTCTGAAGTAGAATCAGTTGCTCCATCATTAATAATAATTATATGCTCTGTATATTTTAAAACGCCATCAATAACTCTATTAAGTGTGCGTTCATTGTTATATGTTGGTATTAATACACAACATTTTAAATTGATGATTTTATCAGAAATTGAAATGGGATTCACAGTGATTAAATGCTTTTTATATATAGAAAACTACTAACTAAATTAAATATTATTTTTTAGCTTTTAACAATTTATTATAGTCTTTAATTGCTTTAACAATAGTTTCAGCATGATCATGACCATAAACTCTCATTATAACTTTATGTTTAACCCATTTGTTACTTTTCTTGTTTCTCAACCTAGAAGTCCAAATATTAACATAAGCAATATCTCTTACTCTTTTTGATATTTTATCAAATCTATAAACTGTAGAAAAATCAATAACTAAACCTTTGTTGATAGGAGCTGATCCGTTACGTTTCATAATCAAAAGTCGTACATTTTCTCCTTCATAAACAACTTTATAAGATCGTTTATTAGAATCTTCATCATATGCATGTGCATCAATACTTTCTTTAACGCGTTTCTTGACTGCTTCTAATGATTCTATTACTTCTGACGTACTACTATTTTCTACTGCATCCTGAGAAAATAGAGATAAGCAAGAACTTAAAAATATAATGTATAAATATTTCATTTCTGTTAGTTAGTTAGTTTTTCTTTTTCTTCAACCGAAAACACTTTAGACTGTAAAACATACGCTTTAATATGTTTTTTTAAATTAGAAGATTTAATCATTTTATAATGTGATAAAATAAATTTTTTATCTTCTACAATTTTACCTTTATACTTTAATAATTTAGGTGTGTTTTCTTGAATACCTAGGCGGATAAAACGAAGTTCTATATTTTTAGGTGATTTTTTAAGTGCATATTCTACTAAAGTTATACCTTCAATAAAAAACTGTTTTTTGTCCTTTATTTTCTTAGCATATCTTCCCTTTAATGCAATTCCTGCACCTTTATATGCTACTAAAATAGAGTTGTCTTTTTTAGATACTGAAGCTAATTGAGCATTAAATGAATTTACTCTAGTTTTATCTTGGGCTGCTTCCTTATAATCATTACGCACAGAATTCAAGTCAATAGATTGAGTACTTAAAAACATAAGCGATATAAATACAAAAAACAGTTTCATAGAAATCTCTAAATTACTTTATAATTAGTAGTCAACTTCAATGCTACAGTATCATCAAATTTTGACACATTTTTTACTTTATAACCAATATCTGTTTTAGAAATATCTAATGTCAATACTAAATCTGGTGTTTTTTCCGGATTAATAATTGCCATAAACTTAATATTACTAGATGAGTACATAAATAACTTTTGTGAAACGATTCCTTCCGTAAGTTCTTTTATAATTTGCATCATACATACTCCTGGGGTAACTGGATTCCCTGGAAAATGACCTTTAAAAATATCGTGGTCTTTATTGATTGTAATTGCTGCTGTGGTTTTACCTTCAACAGTTTCCAGTGTATTTACTTTGTAAAAATCTTTTAACAACATTAATCTTCTTTTTTAGAGAAATTAAATTTATACAATACTCCTAATTGGATCACATTATTTAATTTACCTTCAAAAGGAGGTTCATTATTACCTAAAACATCAATAATCCCATGTTTATACCTTGCTTCTACACCTAAACCAAAAGGGAAATCATAACCTACACCTGCGTGAAAGCTAAAATCTGCCTCAAAAGTAACTCCAGTACTGTAGCCTGTGCTATAACTATTACTATAGGAACCTGTGTCTCCATGTAAATTAACATCAAAACCTGGTCCTATTAAGGCATAAACAGGAAGTTTATCTTTCAGTATATAAAATTTATTTGTAAAATGAATTGACATATAATCTAATTCAATATTCCTACTCCCTTGCTTAGAATATGTGATTTCAGGTTGCAATGCATATAGTTTACCTAGCTTTAATTCCGCAAATATTCCTGCATAATAATCTGCACGTGAACCATCATTTGTATCTGTAATTGAAGCTAAATTTAAACCTGCCCTCACTCCTGGTTTAAAAGTCACCTGTGCAAAAATAACTGATGAAAATGCTACGAATAATGATAATAGAACTATTTTTTTCATTTTAATTAATTGATTTTAAATTTATCGTTAGTTTTATATTATGGTGCAATATCTGAATATTTTTTGCAGTAATATCAATAATTTCAGAGAATATAAACCGTACTTTTTCTTTTCCCATGTTTACTCTTGAAATACTATTTAATTTCTCGTCTTTAAAAGTGTAAAAATATTTTTTGTTTACAATTTTTGTCTCTAATAAAGTTGAATTTTCTTTTACTGATTTACTAAGTATCGATTCATGTTCACGAACTAAAACTCTAAAGTCTTTTTCTAAAATATTTAAGAGCATTTTTTTATTCATTTCCTCTAAAATATAATTCACTTTGAAATTATCATGTTCAAATGAAAAATCAAATATTTTACTTCCCATTTCTGTAGTAAATACAACTCTATGATTTCTTTCTGCTATTTTTTTAACAATAAATATTCCTCCGAATGATTTATTGTAAACATCTATTTTTGCTTTATAAACATAATCTTTTAAAGTGTCTGAAAAATAAGAATTATGAACTACTTCATCCACAGATTCAACTTCAGTAAAATTATTTTTTTTAGTATATGAAGCACAACTAATTAAGCAACAAAAAATACTAATGAGCAAATACCGCATCAGAGACTGTTTTATTTAAAATTCGATTACTAAATACAATTCTAGTGTAATCATCAGATGGTTCAATCATTTTAATTTCCATAACATCACCTTTTTCATTAAACTGAATATGAAATGCTTTAATATACTTTGCTATTTTCTTATTTACAGGAACAAAATAAACGTCACTATTTGTAGTTGTTTTAAAGTAAGTTATATCAAACTCCTTATCATCAAACATATCCCCTTTCACACTATTAACAATCAATTTGTTTAATTGCTTAAAGAGTTTACTTGAACTTAAATTTACATCACTTTTTTGACCTTCATCATTAATATATAAATTTTCATCCTTAAAAATAACTGAATATACAAAAGGGTCAACATAGGACCATTTTACCAAATTTGGTGTTTTAAAAACTAAGTATCCCTTAGTTATGATATCGTTTGACAAAAAATCTAAGTGTTTGTATTGCACAAAATCACTTGTAATCGTTTTAGTTAATGCTGATTGAGCTTTTACTTTTTCTTTTAAAACAGTAGCTTCAGCAGTAGACATTTTTTGCTGAGAATGAACTGTACTAGCTACTAAAAAAAGTATATATAAAATATTACGCATATGCTTTTATATTAAATAATGAATCAATGGTAACTGACTCCAATTTGTTTTGCTTCAAGAATAACAATAATTGTTCCAAGATTTCTACAGACTTCTCACTTGTATCATGTAACAAAATTACATCACCTTTTTCAATACTGTTTTCTATCGATTTAATGATCGCATTTTTAGATCTGGATGTAGTATCTAACGACCTAACACTCCATCCTATTGACTGTAAATCTACGATTTTTACAGCTCTCTTAATTCTAGGGTTTGTTACACCAAAAGGAGGTCGGAATAATTTCACTTTTAACCCTGCTATCTTATTAATAATGGCATTCGTTGTTTCTAACTCTTTAACGACCTCTTTAGTTTTGATAAAACCAAAATTATTTTCGTGATTAAAGGTATGATTCCCTACAGTATGTCCTTCAGAAATTATTCTTTTAAACAATTCAGGATGTAATTCAATATGTTTTCCTATGCAAAAAAAAGTACCTTTTACATTGTTAGCTTTTAGTAAACCTAATACTTTAGGTGTAAATTCTGGATGTGGGCCATCATCAAAAGTAATAGCTATTTCATTTTTAGTAACACTATAATTACTATTTAAAGAGTTTAAATGGTAATTCCATCGAATATGTAATGATCCGATACCTGTTATCAATAGCCAAAGAAAAAACAAACACACATAAAACCAAATCGACACTGATATTAATTGAAAAAGGACAACTAAGAACAGTACAAAAATGTTTATCGTATTAAACTTTAACATTTACGGAGTAAGGTAAAACTGTGATTTTGTCCTCTATACTGATTGTATAATAATACATAATTAAATGATGAGTCATTTATAGCATTCAACTTTGTAATTTTAGGGAGGTGTTGATTTCTCAATATTTTTGAAGCTAACCAAAAACCAAATGAAGAAGCTGTATTAAACTCTCCACACAAGTGTTTATAATATGCTTGTTGAGTATTAGTAAATAAACCTTCCGACAACTCATTATAAGTATCATCAAAGTTTACATCACCATTATTCCCAAGGATAATCAAGTCGATATCAGTAACTACTATTTTTTGTGATGCTAAAAATTGTTGTGCTAAATCAGTAATAGAACCAATTAGCGTATTATACATTTTAACAGCAACAACTTCAGCGTAACTAGAAGAATTTTTTTCATTCCCTAGTGTAAAGAAATTTGCTCCTTCTCCGAAAATTGTACCTTCGGATTTAGAGTTTAATAATTCTAAGGATTTTTTAATATCAGTTTTAAGGTGATTAACAACCTTATGTAATTTAGTAGTATGAACACCCAATTCATCTACCCCTCCTATTAATATAGAATTAGCCTCATCATTCTGAAGCATTAATTTAGCATCTAATAATGAGGACTCAAATGAATTACTTGAATGTACGTATGTAAAGTTATACCCTTTACAAGCAATTCCTAATGCTATTTGTCCACCTACAGTATTATGAGTAGATTGTATAAATGATGTAGGAGTTAAATACTGCTCATCATTATCAATGATTGCGCTTACAAACTTTTCAGAATCGCGTACACAACCCATTCCAGTTCCTGTAATAATTGCATCTACGTTTTCTAGTTTAGCTTCTTCCAAAACTAATTTAGAAGCTACCACTCCCATTTTAATTCCTTTAGCCATACGCCTTGCAGCTGCTGGAGGAATATAATCTTTGTAATTAGGATTGACTACTGGTAAAATGGTTTCCTCATAAGAACAAACCTCTTCTAAAAACTGAGTGTTATCAAACGTTTTTTGAGCAGAAATTGAAGCAACGCTATTTATATATACTTTTTTCATTAGAGAAGTCGCTATTTATAAATGCCAATTATTGGCTTTTTGAAAAAATTACGGTTGAACAATTCCCACCAAAACCTAATGAATTAGACAATACCGTTTCCAGTTCCTTTTCTTTAAGTGCGGTTTGCGGTGTAATATCAAATTCTTTCATTTGAGTTTTAAAATTCAAATTAGGATAAATGACATTGTTTTGTAAAGCCAAAACTGAATATACAGCTTCAATTGCTCCAGCAGCAGCTAAAGTATGTCCTGTATAAGGTTTTGTTGAGCTAAAGTCAGGAACATCATTTCCAAAAACCCTAACAATTGCTCTACCTTCAGACAAATCATTATTACCTGTTGCAGTACCATGAGCATTGATATAATCAATTTCAGAAGCTTGTAAACCTGCAACTTTTAAAGCTTGTTCCATGGCTAAAGTTGCACCATCTCCATTTTCAGAAGATGCAGTTTGATGAAAAGCATCATTAGCATTAGCATATCCTTTTACATATGCTAATACTTTTTTATTTTCTGCTTTTACTACTTTATCAGATTCTAAAACTAAGTAAGCTGCTGCTTCACCTAAATTTAATCCTTTTCTATTTTCGTCAAAAGGAGTATTATAAGTATCTGACAAAATCATTAAGGTTTTAAAACCGTTAATAGTAAATTTTGACAAACAATCCTTTCCTCCTACAACAACTCTATCAAGCTCTCCAGATTTAATTAATCTAGCGCCTAACATTATCGCATTTGCAGCAGATGAACAAGCAGTACTAATTGTAGTTACCAAACTTTGTTCTATCCCTAAATGCTCCGCTATACGCTGAGTAGAATCTCCTGCATGATGACTATCAATGTATTTACGATGCGTTTCGTTTTCTAGATAATCATAATAATACTGTTCAGTCATATCCATTCCTCCAACACTAGTTGAAGAAATTAAACCGGTACTATATTTATTAATATCCGTAATTCCTGCATTATCAATAGCTTGTTTAGCCGCTACTATTCCTAACATTGCTGTTCTGGAATAATTATTATCAGCAGACAAGCCTAATTGCTCTTCGAATTCTTTATTTGTAAAGTCAATTTCACCAACCATTATTGCATCTTTATGAATGGTATTTATTTTAGAAATTTTAGAAATTCCTTTTTCACCTTCAATAAGTGCATTATAGTTTTCTGAAACATTATTTCCTATTGCAGAAATAATCCCCATCCCAGTTATAGCTACTCCTTTACTCATAAAATAAATTTAAAATATGAACAATGTCATCAATAATTACTTTGTTCTGTTAGCTGAAATGTAATTAGCCATTACTTCTACAGATTCAAATATTGCTTTACCTTCTTTAGGGTCAGTTAATTTAATTCCGTAATCTTTATCTAACATTACAATTAATTCTAAAGCATCAATAGAATCTAATCCTAATCCATCTCCAAATAAAGGATCATTATCACCTATTTCTTCAATTGAAATATCTTCTAAATTTAATTGTTCTATAATATTCTCTTTTAACTCTTTTTTTAATGCTTCCATCTTAATTGCTATATAATTTTATTATTTCTTCTGTATTATGTTCTATTTTTCCTTCTGGAGAAACTAAATATAAAAATGCTTCATAATTATCCTCTCCATCAAATTCCGTCCAACCACAAAGCACTCCGTCTGCTTTATTATCTACTAACAAACTTGTTGCATACACTTCCAAGTGTGCTGCGTTAAAGCTGTCAAATATAAAAAAACTATTTTCAGAATATAGTTTATGTTTAATACTTATTTCTCCAATACAGATGTTTGGTAAAGTATATACAAAAACCGCAGGACTAGGGAAATAATTATCTTTATCTTGAATTGACTCTTGATGCTTTCTATCAGTATCTAAACTAGATGCTTTATTAGAAAAAATCAACGCAATATTATGTTCTACTTCTGTTGCTAATTGCTCTGCGTTTAGCAAAACATCTCCAGCTAAAAAAGCGAGCTTACTTAAACTATCCATTTTAAAAAACTTAGGATACTTAGTTTCAGTAGCTTTATAAGCTCCTTTAATAAATGACTTAAAATCAGGATCATTATCGGTATAAATAACTTTACCATTTAAAGAAACAGTATTGTTTTTTACATGAACGTATGATTTTATGTAATTATTTTGAGTCATTATTTTTTCTTGCAAATAAATATAGTGTGATATTCTCCCACGTTAATATCCTCTTTTATAGTTAAACCAGCTTTATCAACTAATTCAATCATATCTTTTGCCGCATACATTTTACTATTACCATTAGCCATAACAGTAAAGTATAGTGATGTAGCTTCTAAAATAAATTTAGCGTTATCAAACTTCTGTCTATCTGTATATGTTTCCATAATCAATAACTCTGCGTCATCACTCATAGACGCAACACAAGTTGATAAAATTTTAATAATTTCTTCTTTAGAGAAACAATCTAAAAACTGACTCATCCATATTAATTCAGCTCCTTCTGGAATACTTGGGTTGTCCGACAACCAATCTATTTCATGACCAGTAACACGGTTTTCAAAACCATTATTCTTAACATTAGCTAAAGCTTTTTTTAATTGCCCAGGTAAATCAACCATTTTAATATTTACATCATCAGCAAAACCACAAGCTGCAACAGCGAACTTCCCAGTATTAGCTCCAACATCAAAAATTAATTTTGGGTCGCCCTTAAATACAGTTCTTAAAGCTTCTTGAAATACACCATCAGAATAATGATGGTCAAACTCAAACCAAGCTTGTTGTACTTCAGGTGTTAATTGAGATAATCCTTCATAAATCGTATCCCACTCACCTAATACTTTTAAACCGGAAGGTTTTCCTGTTTTAATTGCTTCTGGCAAATGAAATAATCCTTCATAACAAACTTCGTTCGTAAAGTTTAAATTAACATTTACTGTTTCGTTATATGTTAAAAAATATCCTGTTTTGGTTAACTCAAAGCCACCAACTTCATTTTTCACTACAACATTAGAGCTTTCAGCTATTTCTAACAACACCCCAACACCGTATTCACTAATTGATAATTCTGAAGCAATTTCTTTTATAGAGATTCCTCCTTTTTTTCTTTTTGAAAAGATTAAATCGAAAACTCCAAGTTTCCTTAAGGATACTACTGCTTGAAACAAAAAAGGTCCTAAAGCTATTTTTTGTGCTTCTTGAATTGCGTCTATAGCTTTCATTGGTTGAGTTGACATATTTATATATTGGTTTTTGGTATTGTTTTGAATAATATTGCTGTATTACATCCTCCAAATCCAGAGGCTGTTTTTAAAAAGATATTTAATTGTTTAATTGTTGATTGTTCTATTACATTTATTGGCTGGGATACTCCCATTTCCTCAAAACCTAATGAAGCATATAAAGTGTTATTTTTTAAAGAGTGCATTCCTACAATAGTTTCTAACAATCCTGAAGCCCCTAATGTATGCCCAAAATACCCTTTTAAACTATTTACTGGAGTACCACCTAAATTATGTCGATTGAAAGCTATTGCTTCCATTTCATCATTGTAGTTTGTTGCGGTTCCATGTGCTGAAATATAATCGATATCTGCGCAACTAATACCTGCTTGTTTTATTGCTGAAGCAATACTTCTAAATAAACCTTCTCCAGTACGTGATGGTCCGGAAATATGATTAGCATCGTTACACGAACCTTCTCCAATAATTTCAACAGAGTCCTCATTTAATAACTCTGAATCAGATGTTACCAAAACACTTGCCGCTACTTCTCCTATATTTATACCTGTTCTATTTTTACAATAAGGTTTACATGGTGCATCACTCATCGCTTGAAAAGAATTAAATCCGGATAAAATAAACTCTGTAACCACATCACCACTTGCTATAAAAACATGATCAAAAGTTCCTTGACGGATATATCTTTTTGCTACAGCTACGGCTAAAATACCGGATACACAAGCATTAGAAACTACAATAGCATCGTTTTTAAAATTAAAAAATTCTGCCACTGATTTACCCAATTCACTTAAATAAGAACGCTCATTAGAAAATGAATTATTAGTATCTAAAACATCTATATTGCCTTTTGTTGTAGAAATTATTAAACCTACTCTATCTGTAATTACAATTCCAGAAGCAACTATACTATCGTTTAATGAAGTAATCATCATTTGTTCTAAACGAGTGTATTCCTTAGTTGGGTTTAATGTAGCAAATGTCTTCTGAAGTTTCCCTGTATTAATCAATGACGAATAAAATGGACGAGGAAACAATGTACTATCATTTACCAATGCCAGACCAGATACTTCATTATGTATATTTTCAACCACAGACTTGCTTTCAAAACCTAATGATGAAATAATGTTATTATATGACAGATAGACTTTACTCATTTATCAATCCAACTTTTTGCTTCCAGTCTGTAAAAAAACTTGGAATAGTTAATGATAATTCTCCTTGATCTTCAACAAAAACTTGCACCGTTTCACCAGTACAAACTAATTGATTTTCTTGATTATAAATTTCGTATCTAAAAATCATTTTTGCAGCAGGACAATCAACATAAAACGTTTTAATTGTTGCGATATCACCATAACGTAATGGTGCTTTGTGCTCACAACTAGATTTTATTATAGGTGTAGTAAACCCTTGCTCTTTCTGATCTAAATATGAAATCTTATGATGTCTTCCAAAAGCCTCTCTTCCATCTTCAAAATATTGTATATAGTTTCCATGCCACACAATCCCTAAAGGATCTGTTTCGGTGAAGCGCACACGCACATCACTAACAAAAGCTATTTCGTTTGCGTTATACTGCGTTTTTCTTCTCATTATATACAATTGAAATTATTGTTGTTCCGATAAAAAACAAAAACAAAGTTGTTATTTCTGGAACAATCTCTATAAAACTTGAATTTCTCAAAAACACATCATAATATGCATTTAATCCCCAATTCATTGGTGAGAAATTTGATAATACTTGCATCATTCTTGGCATTACAAATACTGGAACCCAAACACCACCCATAGCTGCTAAAATAACAACAAAGGTAGCACCAAAGGGAGCAGACTGCTCTTGAGTTTTAGCAACAGTTCCTAATAGTAATCCTAGTCCTATTGCTGCTAAACCAGAAAAAATAGTAACTACAAATAATAAGCCTATTCTACCTGAAATATCTAAAACTGGCAAACCTAATGTTGGAAATAAATAAACTCCAATTAGCAACATTAATATAAACTGAATAATACATACCAACAAATAAACTATTGTTTTCCCCCCTAATACAGTTGCATAAGAAACCGGGTTTGTACGTAAGCGAACAAATGTTCCTTGGCTTTTTTCTTTTACTATATTAATTGATAATGGCACAATTATGAAGAATATTGCAAACAATGTCCAAGCTGGGACATTATGTTGAACTGAATTAGGAATCAATTCATTATCACCTACTGATTTGGGCATTATTTCTTTAAATGAAATAAAACTATCTGTATCAAAAACCACTCCTGTTTCATCATCAGATATTTGTTCTTGAAACGCTTTATAAATAGATTGTGTTTCTATTTTAGATATCATTTTATCAATCCCATTTTTCACAGAACTCCTAAATGTTAACTGTGTTGCAGGATCGAAATATAAATTAACTTCTTTCTTAGCAATCACTACTTTTTCAGAGGATTCCTTGTCATCATCCTCTAAACCAAACTCAGCTAAAATTCCTTCAACATTTTGAGTTACTTTTTTATTTAAATCAGACGATAAATTTTTAGGTATTACAATAGCTAATTGATAATCCCCCTTAAACACCAATTCTTTGGCTACAACTTCTTTGTCTTTTAAAATTACCTCAAAAGAATTAGACTCCTGTAAGCCTTTAAAAATAGTTTCCGAAATAGCTCCTTTATCATTATCAACTAATAAAATAGGAATCTTCGATTCTATTACAGTTTTAAATGTACTGTCTTGTATTAAAGTTATCGTAACAATTAACACCAAAGGCATTATAAACAATATTGCTATACCACCTATATCACGTGTTAGCAACAAAAATTCTTTATATGTAGAAGCCCAAAGTTTATGCATGATCTCTAAGTCCTTTACCAGTTAATGCTATAAACACATCTTCTAAATTATTTGCCTTCGGTTGGTTTTCAATTAAATCTTTCGGTTTCCCTTCAATCATAATTTTACCATGATCAATAATTGCTACATTTGTACAAAAATGCTCCGCTTCATTCAAATGATGAGAAGTATAAATTATTGTCGCTCCGTTTTTATTTAATTCTTGTAAATGCTGAATAATTACATTTTTCGATTGCACATCAACCCCTACTGTTGGTTCATCTAAAAACAACACTTTAGGTTCGTGTAAAATACTAGCTATTAAGTTTACTCTACGTTTCATTCCTCCAGAAAATGTTTCAATTTTCTTATGAGCAAAATCCCCTAAGCCTAATTTCGTTAAAGCTTCAGTTATTTTGTTTTTTAAAACCACTCCTTTTAACCCATACATTGCGCCGAAATACATTAAGTTTTCATAAGCGGTTAATGAATTATATAAAGCATACTCTTGGGGGACAATTCCAATTAGTTTTTTTAATTGATTTTTATGCTCCTTATAATTCAAGTCATTTATTGTAAAATGACCAGATGTTGGTTTTATTAAAGAACAAAGCATCGAAATTAATGTTGTTTTACCAGCTCCGTTTGGGCCTAATAAACCAAAAATTTCTCCTTCAACAATAAATAAATCAAGATTAGAAACAGAATAGTTTTCCGCACCTTTATACTTCTTTGATATTTGTTGAATTTCAATCATTAATTAAACTACTTTTTTAAGTGTCTTAAAAAACACTTCCTCTTTATCTGCTATCACTTCTAATTGAGTAGCTATATTATTATAGCCATCACTTTTTGAGCTTCTATTTTTATAAATTCTTGAAGCATCCAAAGCAAAGTCACGCCATAAATCACCAATTTCTGTCATTTCTTTAGACATACTTGCTAATTTTTCATTCTTTAATACCACACTTGCTTCTTGTAAAAACGCAGCGAAAATATATCGAAACCCACCTCCTCCAGTGCCTATTTCTTCTTGCATTCTTACAATCTGACCTAAGTAATGATTAGCGACTTTAACTCCTTTTTTCTTTGGCCATTTTCTAATTTGTTTAGCAACAGTTTTAATACCTTTTACACCCACAATTGGTACTGGTGCTAACATATCTTTACACGTATTTTTGATTCCCTTTACAATAGCTTTTTCTAATTGTAATTCTTTTGGAAAATCAATTGGGTAATACATATGTCCTTTTGGTGCTAAAGCTCCTTTTGCAAAACGAACTTTTTCCAATTCACCCTCCGTAAGTGTAGTAACGGTTTCCATTACCGGGTCACTTATTAAATAGTTGTCATTTTCTTTTCCATACACTACTAAATTGTGTGCGTTAAAATGAAAACGGTATTCATCAGGGAAATATGTTAAATTATATACTCCAACCTGCAAGCCTACAGGGTTATTTTTTTCTAAGTTTTCATCCAAACGAGCTTTAGCTTGTTTAGGATTACTAAATTTTTCTCTTTTAATTTTTACTCCTACTCGTTTTGCAAAACGATTAAAAATAAACCCAGGCATAGACCTATAGGTAAATGCTGGTGCATGATTAACTTTTATAAATGGTAAGTAGCAAAATAGCAATCCTGAGCCTATACCAAACACCATTGGTTCACTAACTTCAAAACCATTAAATTTCATCAAGTTAGAAACTACACCGTTTTCACAATGAGCTGATTGATGGTGTGTAAAATTAATTTCCATTGTTGATATTTTTTAATTGCTCTATGGTAATTTCAAAAACATCAGCATATTTTTGCAACACTTTACTTGATAACTTGGCAAATGTTTTTGGCTTGAAATGGCGTTTAACTCGCCATTGCCACATTCCTACATAACTAGCTAAAATTGGTAAATCCATTTTTGCCAGCTCCATATAATATTCAATTGGACTCGTTTCGTTTCGCGCTACTTTTTCTTTTGCAAGCGCTACACGTTCATTAATATCCTCCATTGCATTATCAAGTGCAATAGTTTTTGGTTCCCAACCAGTACTTTTCTCTGTAGTATATTCCCCTTTTTCATCAACTGCATAACAGAGCTCTTTAAAGCCACTTGACTTTAAATTACTCTTATCCTGAGGAACATCACTTTTTTTCATAATTCTATTTTATTTCCTGTATAAATAAATTCATTTCACAGGAAGCAATCTCAATATCATCCAAATAAATAATACATTCAATAGTACTTATACTGTATGTTTCTGCATCAAACCTAGATTTTAAATTCGCTTTAGTAATAATTGTTTCTCCTACTTTAGGGCAACCAAGTATGTTTACTTTTTTTATAGCGCTAATAAAACCAATTAACTTAGTTCCTTTCCCCTCAACATCATCATCATCAAAATAACTTTTCCCTACAATTGAAGAACAGGTCTGAGCTGCATTTTCAATTAATCCAACTTCATTAAAACAGTTATTTTCTATTAAAACACATGTTGATTTAATTTCAAATGATGTTGCCACAAACTCTTCAGTGAGTTCCAATACTTTGTCCACCATCAAAAAAGGTTCTCGATGAGGTAAAAAGTTTTTAATATCTATTGTATCTAAATCAATCATTAACTAGCGATGACGGTTTTCATTTCTGAAGAAGCAATTTCTTCATTTTTTGCATTAAATACTTGTATGCTAACCATTGTAACTCCCATAAACTCTTGTAAAATTGTAGCTTTAGTAGTTATTAACTCGTTTAATAATGGCAAAACCTTAATAGATACTTTTTTCACAGAACCAATATAACCGGTTGGAGCTTGTTCTCCTTTTCTATAAAAATCATAACCTGTATGTAACGCAACTGTTTGGGCCATATTTTCTATAAGCCCCGATTCGTTAAAGACCAATCCGTTATAAAAAACATTTGATTCTTCAATTTTATATGATGATACTACTTCAGAATCATTAAACGACACTAAAGTATCTACCATTACAAATGGAGCCTTTTGTGGTATTAAATTTCTTATATCAGTAATTGGATTCTCTATTAAATTCATTTAGCAAACAGTTAAATGAGCATATGAGTATGAAAAACGTCCGCTTTCTGGAACTGACAGAACTATTTTTTGTCCTTTTTCTAATTTACCAGAATTAAACAACTCCTCTAACATCAAATATATTGAAGCTGAACCAACGTTACCTACTTTATTTAAATTAGTAAACCAACTTTCTTCAGGTATATATAATCCATCTTCATCTTTCACCAATTGCTTCAATTTACCTTCAAAATAATATGATGAAATATGTGGTAAGAAATAATCAATATCTGATGAATCCTTTTGATGTTTTTCAAAAGCAATTTTAATACTCTCTACTCCTTTAACTAATATGTTTTCATCTAATATTTTAACATCTTGTTTTAAAGAAAAAATAGATTCTTTCAACCAAGTATCCGTTTTATAATCACTCCATGGCTTTATATTACCATCAGCTTGTTTTTCACCACCTGCATACATACATGTTTCTATTTCATGTGCATAAGAATATGATTCAATCCAATCTATTTGCAGTGATATTTTATTTTCGTTTGGCTTATTTTCTAATAATACTGCACCAGCACCATCAGATAACATCCAACGCAAAAAATCTTTTTTAAATGCAATTATTGGCTGCTCTTCTAAAACTACTGCATTTTCTATTTCATTATTAAACTTATCAGCAACCATCCAACTTGACACCTTTTCTGATCCAGAGCAAATTGCATTATCTGAGTTACCAGATAAAACTGACATAAATCCAAATTTTAAAGAACTCATCCCAGCACAACAAACACCTGAAGCTGAATTCAACTCCATATTTTTATTTGCTAATTCTCCATGTACCATAACCGCATGAGAAGGCAACATTTGATCAGGAGTAGAAGTTCCGCATGACAATACTTCTACATCATTTGAGGTAAATGATTCATCAAACAGTCCTTCAATTGCAATTTTAGCTAATTGCGCATTTGAATGTGTAGGTTCACCAGAATTATTTAATGCATAATAACGATTCTTAATTCCGTTATTTCTCAAAACAATTCTTCTTGCTTTAGAAGGAACACCACCTATTTGCCCTAATTTACCTTCCATTTCTTCATTAGAAACAGGTTCATTAGGCAAACATTTAGCTATTCTATTTATATATACTTTAGATAGACTCCCCATATTACTTTAATTCAATTGATGAATAGTATTTTTTGTCTTTTTTAATACTCCCCATAAAAGGAATATAAGTCAACAAAAATAAGATAAAAACTATTGGTGCAATAATCCAAATAGCAAATAATAAATAAAAATTAAAAAGCTTCAACCAAACTTGTCGTTTTTCACTTCCAGCTCCACCTTTTTTACTTATAAACATTGCCCATTTACCAAACAACACATTAGCTCTTTTATCAACTAATACTAAAAACGGCTTTATTTTCACTGCGTTTATTTTCAGTAAATTATCCTGTAATTCATTATAATCACTTTTAAATAAACTTTCAACTATTACACCCCCAAATTTCCCTGATTCATTTATATCTTTTTGAGAAACTCCAGGTTTAGGAAAAATCCCTAAATATTTCTTTTTCACTCCTGTAAACATCCATTGCACAATAGTAATCACGCTAATATGATTAATATGCCTATCTACCAATGCAATATTACCTACTAAATTAGCCTCACAATTATTAAGTAAACGTTTTACTTTTTCTTGAGCCATAATCCACATATTCCTACAACCTATTACGGTAACAACAGGGGTGTTTTTAAACAACAGCTTCGCTTCTGGTGATTTCAATAGTGAATTTATTGGAATAGACGGACTTAAATACCATACTTGATACCCAAGAATAATTAAATCGTATTTTTTATTAATTATTTCAGTTGGCAATGGTTTTAATACTCTAGGCTTTTGCAAGAATGATTCAGGAAAAACGTCAAAAAAGTCAGGTTTATTCCATGGAAACGGAAATTCTTTTTCTAACTCAATTTTGTAATAATCTACTACTGTCTCCCCCTCACTTATTGGCAGAGCAATATTATTAACTATTTCAGTTAATTGACCAGATTGCGAATAATGTATTACTAAAACCTTTTTCACTTCTTTTTATCTATGTTCCAAAAATCAAAATAATTAAACCATTGATAAGGATATTTTTTAAGAATCCATTCAACACTTTTTGTATACTGATTTAATAAATCTTGAGCGTTTCTATTCTTAAACTCTGCTTTACGCGTATACAAATGGTAATGTGTTGCCGTTTCTTTCATAACATATACAAACACTACTGGTACTTTTAATCGAGACCCTAAAAGAAATGGACCCGCAGGAAACTCTGCATTAGCACCTAACATCTCTGTAGAAAGTGTTTTAGCACCTTCAAAATAACGATCACCTGTAAAACAAATAAGCTCATTATTACTTAAAGCATTATTGATATCAAATATGTGAGACATATCATCTTTAACAATAATAAACTTGATATTTGATTTTGCCGATAATGCTTCTAATTGCTGCTTTATAGCTTTGTGTTCATTATCCGTTGTCACCAAATTAATTTGAGAAAACTCATCAATTTCACTTAAAAAGAATTCAGCAATCTCAAAATTACCTACGTGAGCACTAATTAAAATACCTCCCTTTTTCTCTTTTAATAAATCAAATAAAATTTCCTCTCCATCAAACTCATATGTAAATTGATTCCGTTGCCCTAATAAGATGGCATACTTATCAATTATCGTTTGCCCAAAAACAAAATTGTTTTTATAGACCTTTAAATAACTTTTAAATTTAGAAAAACCTAAACGATTGTGGAAATACAAAATACCTGAACGAGTACCTTCTCTAGAAAAAAGAAGATAATAAAAAGCCACAAAGAAGAGTATAAAATATGCAAATTTGACCCCTATGTTTTTTATAAAGAATATAAAAATTTGATAGCCTAATGGTGTACCCTTGGATTTACCTGTCCATTTAGCCATTAATTTTATTAGCTAGCAAGTCATAAAAACTTTGAAGTGTATCAATATTTTTAAAATCTTCAGCAACTAATTTCACTGAAAAACAAGATTCAATAGCAACTACCAAATCAACATAATCTAAACTATCTAATTCTAAAGCATCACGTAAAACCGCCTCTGGAGACAATTCATCTTCATCAACTTCAAACTCATCTACAAAAATTAAGTTTGTTTTTTCTATTATTTCTTCAATCCCCATGTGTATTCTTTATATTTTTTTAACTACTAATGCCGAATTAGTACCTCCAAAACCAAAGGAGTTCGACAAAAATACATCAATTTTTTTATTTACTGTTTCTTTAGCTAAATTTAGCTTTGCAGCATCTTCATCTAACTCTGTAACATTTATATTAGGAGCTACAAATGAATTTTGCATCATTAACACAGAATACACTACTTCACTAGCTCCTGCCATCCAACATTCATGACCTGTCATTGACTTAGTTGAACTCACCAAAGGCCCATTTTCACCAAAGACTTCAACAATGGCTTTTGCTTCATTAGCATCACCTACTGGTGTAGATGTAGCGTGTGCATTTACATAATCTACCTCTGAAGGTTTCACCCCAGCCTGATCTAATGCTTTACGCATTGCTTTTGACGGCCCTTCTACATTAGGAGTTGATATATGCCCCCCGTTTGAAGAAAAACCATAACCAACTAATTCAGCTAATATTGGTGCCCCTCTCTCTATAGCAGACTCATAGCTTTCTAATATTAATGTTGCAGCTCCACCACTAGGAATCAAACCATCTCTATTTTTATCAAAAGGTCTTGATGCTTTTGTTGGATCCTCTTCATTAGGAGAAAACACCCCTAAACCATCAAAACTAGCCGTAGCATATTTATTAATTTCTTGAGCTCCCCCACAAATGACCGTGTCTTGTAATCCGTTTTTTATCATCAAATACCCCACACCTAAAGAATGTGACCCACTTGCACAAGCCGCACTTATAGTAAAATTAACACCTTTTAGTTTAAATATTGTTGACAAATTCATAGTAACCGTAGAGTTCATTGCTTTAAAAATAGCACCTGACCCTACCAACGCTGTATCCTTTTTTTCTCTAACAATATCCGTCGACTCTACTACAGCTTTGGCTGTACTATCATTTCCATACAAAATACCAACATCATTTTTATCTAAAAATGCTTCATCAATTTTTGCATTAGTTAACGCTTCTTTTGTAGCCACATAAGCAAATAAGGACTCATCATCCATAGAAATTCGCTGTCTTCTAGACAGTTCCTTTTTAAGATTAGGGATTTTAACCATTCCAGTTAAACCAGAGCGATACCCGAAATCTTTTCTTTCTTGTTGAAAGACAATTCCTGATTTTCCTTGATAGAGAGAATTTTTTACTTCTTGTAAGTTTTCACCAATGCAAGAATAAATCCCCATTCCTGTTATAACTACTCTTGTACTCACTTATGAATAAATTCCTCCGTTAATATTTATAATCTCTCCTGTAATATATGAGGCCTTTTTAGACACTAAAAAGGCAACTAAATCAGCAACTTCTTCCGCTTCTCCAAATCGATTAGCTGGAATCATTCTTTTTAACTCTTTTTCATCTAACTCAGCTGTCATATCCGACTTTATAAAACCAGGTGCAACTGCGTTTACTGTAATTTTACGTTTCGCAACTTCTTGCGCCAATGCCTTTGTGGCCGCAACAACAGCTCCTTTTGCAGCAGAATAATTTGTTTGACCAGCAGTTCCTTTTACTCCAGAAACAGATACCAAATTCACTATTCTACCATACTTATTACGAAGTAACTTTTGTATTAAATAATTAGTTACATTAAAAAAGCCATTCAATGATGTATTAATTACATCATGCCAATCCTTAGGGGGCATCCACATAAACAACCCATCTCTAGTAATTCCTGCGTTATTCACAATTACTTCAACAACAGCATCGGGGTTATTCTCCACCCATTTATCTAATGTAGATGTAACTGCTTCGGCATCTGCAACATTAAAAGGCAATAATTCACCAGTATTTCCATTTGCTTCTACAATTGCTAGTGTTTCTTTAGCAGCAGCTTCATTTGAGTTGTAATTGATTAATATATGATAATCAGAATCTTGAGATATTTTATCGCAAATTGCACGACCAATTCCTCTAGACCCACCTGTAATTAATGCACATTTCATAATTATTAATCTTCAGAATTAATTAAAAAATCTTTTACCTCATTGATAAAAGGATACATGATTAAGTCTTCTTTAAACGGAGGCACGATAGCCCTTATTTCATCATACAACTTTTTCGTTGCACTTGAAACTTTGTCAGAAAAACCAAGTAATTCAATTGCCTGAACAATAGTTATTATTTCAATAGCCAATACTTCAAAAGTATTTTCTATAACTTTTTTAGTAATCAATGCAGAATTAGTTCCCATACTAACAATATCTTGATTATCATTATTGTTAGGAATACTATGTATATACATTGGATTAGATAACATTTGGTTTTCAGCAGTTGTAGAAGTAGCAGTAAATTGCGCTCCTTGCATACCAAAATTCAACCCTAACTTCCCTAAATTCACAAAAGGAGTTAATTTATCATTCAATTTAGAATTCAATAAATAATTCAATTGTCTTTCAGCTAACATAGATAACTTAGCGACAACTAATTTTAATTTATCCATTTCTAAAGAAATATAATCACCATGGAAATTCCCTCCGTGATATACATGCTTCTTTTCTACGTTAATAATAGGATTATCATTAGCAGAATTTACTTCTTCAATTAATACTTTAGAAACATTTTCTACAGTATCATAAACTGGCCCTAAAATTTGAGGAACACAACGTAAAGAATAATACTCTTGTACCTTTTCCTTAAACACTGTTTCAGTATTATTTCCTGAATACAAGTGTTCATCTCTATTTCTTACTAAAGTACTATCAGCTAAATGCTCACGCATTAATCTAGCAATTTCTATTTGACCTTTATGTCTTTTTGATGTATTTAATTCTACAGATAAATGATCATCATAAGCTTCAACAATTTCATTAATCGCTGAAGAACATTTAATAGACCAACCTAACAATCGTTTAGCGTATACAGTATTTACAATACCAATACCAGTCATTACCGAGGTACCATTCATTAAACCAAGACCTTCCCTTAACTTAACTGTTATTGCCTCTAAACCTAACTCCTTAAAAACATCTTCAGTTGCCCTACGTTCACCCTTGTAAAACACTTCTCCTTCACCTATTAATACTAATGCTAAATGAGCTAATTGCACTAAATCACCACTTGCACCAACACCACCGTGTTCAAATATTAAAGGAGTAACATCTAAATTAATTAAATCACGCATTAATTTAACTACAGAAGAGTGTAGACCAGAATTACCTAAACCTATTGTATTTAACCTTGCAACCATAGCAGCTTTAACATACTTTTCTGTTAAAGGATTACTTGTTCCTGATGAATGACTTCTAATTAAATTATACTGTAATTGGATTGTATCCTTTTCATCAATTTTATACTGTGCCATTGGTCCGAAACCAGTATTCACACCATAAATAACTTTATTTGCAGAAAATTCTTTTAAAAAATCGAAACTTGATTCAACTCTTTCTAAGAATTTAGGGTCTAATTCTACTTTACTTTCTTTAAATACAATATTATAAAAATCTTTTAAATTAAGATCGTCCTTTACTATTACAGACATAGATAAATATTAGGCATTATTTTCTTTATTATATGAAAATAATTTGGTTAACTTTGAATGCAAATTTAAAATTTTGTTACAATAAAACCTATAAAATATGAATAAAGAATTTGTTGATGTTTTAATCATCGGAGCAGGTCCTTCTGGAAGTATTGCTGCTTCATATCTAAACAACAATAACATCAAAGTTAAAGTTCTAGAAAAGTCAATATTTCCTAGATTTGTTATAGGTGAAAGCTTGATTCCTCGTTGCATGGATCATTTTGAAGAAGCTGGATTGCTAGATTGCTTAAAATCAATGAATTTTGAAAAGAAACGTGGTGCTAGGTTTATCAGAAACCACCAAGTTTGTAATTTTGATTTCAGTAAAAAGTTCACAAAAGGATGGGACTGGACATGGCAAGTTCCACGTGCTGATTTTGATAATGCTTTAGCTCAAGAAATGATCAAAAATGGTGTTGATGTTGAGTTTGGATCCGAAGTAACTAATGTAATTTTTAACGAAAAAACATCTACAACCACAGTAAAAGATCTAGAAGGGAGTTTTAGAGAAATTGAAGCTAAATTCATCATTGACTCTAGTGGCTATGGTAGAGTTTTACCTAGAATCCTCGGTTTAGAAAAACCATCTGAAATACCAAAAAACTCTTCTATTTTCACTCATGTTGAAGACATAAATCGTCCAGAAGGAGATGAAGGGACTATTATCACCTTTGATATCGTAAAACAAAAAGTATGGCTTTGGGTTATTCCTTTTTCGAATGGTAAAACAAGTATTGGCTATGTTGGACCTACAGAATTCATAGAGTCATATGGAGATAACACAACTGAAGCTTTACAAAAAATGATGCAACTCTCAAATCACTACAAAGGTAGATTTGAAGGCGTTGAATATTTATTTGAACCAAAAAAGATTAAAAACTTCGCAAAATCAGTAACAAAGCTACATGGAAAAGGTTTTGCCTTAACAGGAAATAGCGCTGAGTTTCTAGATCCAGTATTTTCATCTGGAGTTTCATTTGCTACTGAATCTGCAATTTTAGCTGCTAAACTAGTGGTAAAAGAACTAAACAACGAAACTGTAAACTGGGAAAAAGAATACGCTGATTACATTAAAAGCGGTGTAGATGTATTTGCTACCTACGTAAAGGAATGGTACACAGGAAACCTACAAACATTATTTTTTCACAGACCTGAAAACCCAGAAGTAAAAGAAAAAATATGTGCTGTATTAGCTGGATATGTTTGGGACAAAGAAAATACATTTGTCAGAAAACATGACAGAGCCGTAAAGTCTATGGCTTACTTAATTGACATGGAAAAATAACCATAGTTTTACAACATAACCAAAATGTAAAAAAAAATCCTCACAATGTGAGGATTTTTTTTTACATTATTTAAAACTACTACTTATTCAACTTTGCAGATAGCTCTAATGATAAAGACGAACGTTCAAATTTAATTTTACCCGCACCTGTTTCTACTACACAAGTATCATCAGCATCATTAAGCTCAGTGATTTTACCGTGCATGCCGCTTTTGGTAATTACTTTATCTCCTTTTTTTATTTCTTTAGCAAAATTTAACTCTTGCTTTTGTTTTTTCATTTGTGGTCTTAAAAAGAAAAAATAGATTACCACAAACATTAAAATGTATGGTGAAAACTGACCAACTGAAGCTAATATATTTTCCATTATAATTATTTAGTAGGTGTAGGTGCTACAATTTTTTGTTTTATTGCCCCTGATTTAATCGCTCCTGGTGTAGACGCCCCTACTGAAACCTCAACCATAGCTTTAATTTTAACTGTTTCAGTACCTTTTTCTGTATTTGCTGTAACCGTAACTGTTTGAGTAGTTAAGTTTTTCTTTCCTCTAGAATTAAACTTTACAGAAAATTTCCCTGATGCTCCAGGAGCAATTGCTTCTCTTGGCCAATCATTAGGCACAGTACAACCACAACTTCCTTTGATTCCAACAATAACTAATGGCTTTTCACCAGTGTTTTCAAAACTAAAAGTAGTTTCAGCAACATCTCCTTGTTTTAAATCTCCAAAGTCATGCTCGGTCTTATCAAAAGTCATAACCGGAAACTTATTAGAATTCGCATCTCTTTCTGCTGCTACTGCAACATTTTCAGTATTTATTTTATCAGCTGCATTTTCTTTTTTGCAAGAAACAAATGCTAATCCACACAATGCAGTAAACGCTATAACTCTTAACTTTTTCATAATATATTTTTTATTAATTCGTTTGTATTTTTTTTAAGCTCTGCTAAAATAAATAAAATTCTGAAACTACATCAACCCTCTACCTATTTTTTGCAACTTCTCTTCTTTCTTAAAATCTTTCACTAAACTATCCAATATACCATTAATAAAAGTACTACTCTTATTAGTAGAATATTCTTTAGCAATTTCTAAGTATTCATTAATTGTAACTTTTACTGGAATAGAAGAGAATTTTAAAAATTCACAAATAGCCATTTTCATCAAAATAGCATCCATAGACGCTATTCTATCTGCATCCCACTTAGGTGTTTTTACATCAATATAAGTACTTAATTCTTCATCGTTTAAAATAACTTTAGTAAGTAATTCTTTCCCGAATTTCTTATCATCTTCATCTTTAAACAATTTTGCAAGTTTCATTTGCTGACTTACTTTAGTCTTTTTCAATTCCTTAAGAATCATTGTATTTACCAATGGTAAATCGTCAACCCAACTGATACAAGTATCTTCATAATAAGAATACAGTTTGTCATTTGGAGCAATTATTCTCTTAAAAATAGTAAGCACCAATTCCTTGTCTTTTTCAAAAGAACTATCCTCTAGCAAATAAGCTTTGTAAAAATCAGAAGCTAATACTTCTCTTAAAAACAAACTAGCATACTCATCATCTAATTCCCAGTTAGCTAAATCTCTTTCTTCAATTAATAATGCTAATTCCTGACTAGAAGCGATATGATTTAAACACACGTTATTTACTAACCTATGAATATTTTCAACTTTATTTTCTTTTAAAAAACTACTTTGAGAGGCATTATTAAGCTTTCTAGCTTTTTGAAGGAGCACAGTAAAAAGCTGGTATTGTAACAGGTATAAATCATACATATTAGAAGCACTATCATTCAACTTTTTATACGCAATATTTAAATCTTGGCTTTTAGTATGCTGCATTTCAAAAATGCTCTGCATTACTTTTGTACGAATATGTCTTCTGTTTAACATGAATAAGAACTTTTAATATAATAGAGAAGCGAAAGGAATCCCCTTTCGCTTCGCAAAAATAAACTATTATTTAATGATATACTATTTCTGATTTTCTTTTTTTCTTGCTTCAATTCTACTTTTAGCAATTGCTAAAGAAGCCGCGTGAGTGGTTACATTATTAGCCTCAGCATTTTTAATAATCTCTAGTGTAGTATTATATATATTTTCAGTTTTACGCATAATTTCTGTTTTACCATACCCTTCTAACTCAGCGTAAACATTAATTATACCTCCTGCATTTATAACAAAATCAGGTGCGTAAACAATTCCTTTATCAGATAATATTTTACCATGAACCGCTTCATTCTCTAACTGATTATTAGCAGCACCAGCAATAATATCAACATTTAATTTATTAATTGTTGAGTCATTTACAGTTGCACCTAGCGCACATGGCGCATAAATATCAGCATCCAATGTATAAATATCTTCACCTGTATAAATTTCAGCACCATACTTAGCCTTAACCTCCTCTAAACGAACCTGGTTAATATCAGTAATGATAACTTTTGCCCCTTCATTAGTTAAATGCTCAACTAGTGACTCACCAACATGACCAATTCCTTGAACTATAACTCTTTTATCTTCTAAAACATCAGATCCATACTTATACTTAGCCGCTGCTTTCATCCCTACAAAAACACCATAAGCTGTAATTGGCGAAGGATTTCCTGCTCCACCTCTACTTTCAGATATCCCAGTAACATAAGGAGTCACATCACGAACTAAATCCATATCAGATGTCTCCATTCCAATATCCTCAGCAGTAATATATTTTCCACTTAAAGAATGTACAAACTCACCAAAACGCCTCATTAATTCAGGAGTTTTTTGAGTTTTAGCATCACCTATGATAACAGCTTTACCTCCACCTAAATTTAACCCAGCAACAGCAGACTTAAAAGTCATACCTCTTGATAAACGCAAAGCATCATTTAATGCTTCCCATTCATTGTTATATTGCCACATTCTAGTCCCTCCTAAAGCAGGCCCTAAAACAGTATTATGAATTCCAATTATTGCTTTTAAACCAGTATCTTTGTCATTGCAAAAAACAATTTGCTCATGATTATCGAATGATAGTTGTCCGAAAACAGGATTTATTTTTGATAAGTCTTTAACGTCTATTACTTCTGATGTCATTATGTCTGTTGTTTATTATAACCGTAAGATTTTACAAATCTCACAATTTTGGAGCACAAAAGTAGTTGATTATTCATTTTTACGCAAAAAAAATACTTGAAAATGATTTTTATTTAATCAAAAAATGAATTAATTTACTGAGGCTTGCCTTAAACAAAAATAGTATTAGTCAATTTATGCCATACAATCTGTTCTAAGGGTATTGATTTATTACTACTCAACTTAATAGTTAAAATGAAAGAACTTAAATATTTAAACAAATATTTCTTAAAATATAAATACCGATTAATCATTGGGATTCTAATCACAATAATAGCACGAATATTTATTATTTTTACTCCAAGATTTACAGGAAACGCAATTCAAACAATAGAGAAATACATCATCAATAAACAACAAAATGAAGTTGCATTTAAAGAAGAGCTACTTTATTATATACTACTAATACTTGGCGCAAGTTTCATAGCTGCTTTTTTTACTTTTTTAATGAGACAAACACTAATAGTGATGTCGAGATTAATAGAGTTTGATTTAAAAAATAATGTTTTTAAACAGTACGAACAACTGTCACAAAACTTCTATAAACAAAATAGAACTGGTGATTTAATGAATAGAATTAGTGAAGATGTGAGCAAAGTACGTATGTACTTTGGTCCAGCTTTAATGTACAGCATCAACACCATTACTCTTTTTGTGATTTTAATCCCGCTAATGGTTAACACAGCTCCAAAACTTGCTGCCTATACCTTACTACCACTACCAATCCTTTCTATTGCTATTTATAAATTAAGTAAAGAAATTCATAAAAGAAGTACTATCGTACAAGAATACCTATCAAAATTAACAGTATTTACCCAAGAATCTTTCTCTGGAATATCTGTTATTAAAGCATATGGTATTACTAATGATATTACCAATAAATTTGAAGTTTTATCCGAAGAAAGCAAGGGGAAAAACATGGAATTAGTAAAAGTTCAAGCCTGGTTTTTCCCATTTATGATTTTATTAATTGGTTTAAGTAATGTTTTAGTAATTTATATTGGTGGTCTACAATACATCAACGGACATATAACAAGCATAGGTACGTTAGTTGAATTCCTTTTATACGTAAACATGCTTACTTGGCCAGTAGCAACAGTTGGATGGGTAACCTCAATGATACAGCAAGCTGAAGCTTCACAAAAAAGAATTAACGAATTCTTAAATGTTACTCCAGAAATCAAAAACGAAAATTACAATCAGCACTCTTTTGATACTAATATTGAATTTAAAAACGTAAGCTTCACATACCCCGACACCAATATTACCGCATTAAACAACATCTCTTTTAAAATAAATAAAGGAGAAACAATAGCTTTTATAGGAAAAACCGGCTCTGGAAAATCAACAATATTAAACTTAATATCAAGGCTTCACGATATTACCCAAGGTGATTTACTTATTGGAGACAAGCAAATAAAAGCACACAACCTTACTTTATTAAGAAGGAACATAGGAGTAGTACCACAAGATCCATTTTTATTTTCTGATAGTATTGAAAATAATATAAAATTCGGGAAGTCTGACGCCACAATTGATGAAATAACTCAAGCTGCAAAAGATGCCGACGTACATAACAACATCATTCAATTTAAAAATAAATACAAAACTATATTAGGTGAACGAGGTATAACACTTTCTGGAGGACAAAAACAACGAGTATCTATTGCTAGAGCGATAATTAAAAAACCTAAAATAGTATTATTTGACGATTGTCTTTCTGCTGTCGATACAGAAACAGAAGAAACAATACTTCAAAACTTAAAGAGAGTCACTAAGAATAGTACTACTATAATTGTAAGTCATAGAATTTCGTCTGTTAAAAATGCGAATACTATTTTTGTATTAGATAACGGGGTTATAATCCAAAAAGGAAGCCATAATCAACTAATAAATACTGATGGTTACTACAAAGAGCTTCATAAAAAGCAATTATCTGAAAAAGAAAAGTAAAAAAAATTGGTTCTAAACTTTTTTTTTATGATTTTTGAAAAGCAATAAAACTAATATTATTACGAAAGAATTATGAGCGATAAGGAATATTTAGAGAAAGAAGAAATTTTTTCAAAGGTATTAAGAGCAGGAAGAAGAACTTATTTTTTTGATGTAAGATCTACCAAAGCAGGAGATTATTACCTTACTATTACTGAAAGTAAGAAGTTTACCAATGACGATGGATCTTTCCACTATAAAAAGCATAAAATTTATTTATATAAAGAAGATTTTGTTGCCTTTACAGATATCATGAATGAAATGACTTCATATGTAATAGATGAAAAAGGTGAAGAAGTAATTTCTGAACGACATCAAAAAGACTATAAAAAAGAATACGAAACTGAAGAGGTAGTTACTGAAACTGCTGCCGTTGAAAGTTTTACTGATATCAGTTTTGACGATATCTAATCAACATAAACCAACCACAAACCAATTTAAGCTCAATTATTTTTAATTGAGCTTTTTTTATGCCAAACGCATTCCGTTTTTGACTTTTCTATCTGGATTAATCAACACCACATCCTTTCCTCCTACTAACCCCAGTACCAAACATTCACTCATCATGTTTGCTATTTGTTTTTTCGGAAAATTTACTACTGCTAATATTTGCTTTCCTTCCAACTCATCCAATGAATACAAACCCGTTATTTGAGCCGAACTTTTCAACACACCAAGTTCCCCAAAATCTATTTCTAATTTATAAGAAGGCATTTTTACTTTATCAAATACCGAAGCAACGAGAATAGTTCCTACTCGAATATCTACTTTTTCAAAATCAGTCCAAGTAATTTCCATATTTATCATATATTTAATATAAATATACTTAATCATGGCAAGAACTGCATCAAACATGCTAGCTTTAAAAACTAAAGCACCAAACTTTTCACTATTAGACACAAAGAGCAACAAAACACTTCATTTAAACCAGCTTAAAGGAGATAAAGCCACTGTTATTATGTTTATTTGCAATCATTGCCCATTTGTAATTCACATAAACCCTGAATTAGTAAAAATAGCAAATATGTATAATACAAAAGGAATTAATTTTATTGCTATTAGTAGTAATGATGCTATTAACTACCCTCAAGATGGACCTGAGTTGATGCATCAACATGCAATAGACAATAAATACCCTTTCCCATACTTATATGATGAAACACAAGAAATTGCAAAAAAATATAATGCTGCGTGTACACCAGATTTTTATTTATTTAATCATGAATTGAAATTGGTTTACAGAGGCCAATTAGACAACTCAAGACCAGGTAACGAAATTCCTTTAACAGGAAATGACTTAAGGAATGCACTTGACAATATTATCAATAATGAACCACTATCAACTAATCAAAAACCTAGTATTGGTTGTAATATCAAATGGAAAAATACACTGTAGTAAGAACCTCTGAATAAAAGCAATATAAAAAGCGTTACAAATTAATTTATAACGCTTTTTTACGACCTTATTCTATTAGGAAAATAAATTTTCAATTATGTTTTCCCCTAATGATAACTCCATCCTCATTAACTACTACTCTTCTAATTTTACTTCCTTTTTTCATTATAATCTTATACTCTTTAATTTTTACAGATCCATTTTTTTGAACATAAAGAAACTTATCTCTTATTAAACTCCATTGAGGAAAATTCTTAGCTAAACTTTTCCTTACTAACTCAGGAAGCTTAACATTTTTAAATTTTTCTACAACAGAAGTTAACTTCCCTCTCTCATTAAATGAAGCTGAAAGAAAACCATCTTCTAATTCAAATAATAATAAATAAGATTTAAGCTTTCCATTTTCAGATTCTAACTTATAGGATATAAAAGTTTTTTCAAGCTCTAAAACTCTACTGTCTGGGTTATTTGTATCTGGATAATAAACTGAAAATTCCTCTCCTGCTTTTTTCAATACAACAGCTGGCAACTCTTTTGATTCATACAAATCTTCATATAATCTCTCTTGTGCTACTGAAGGAAATACAAATCCCAACACTAGCAAACACATACATACTGTTTTCATAATGATTGTTTTTTTTAATTAATGATGTTTATTGAATACATCATTAATTAAAAAACAATGATGCATTCAGTATATTAAAAATTAAGCAAGCAATCTTTGGGATAGAATACACTTAAGGCTATTCTATAAATAGGTAATCGATATCGTTATATAAAGTTAATAATTAACTTAGCTATTTATGTTAAAAAAAATACAATCTATAAACTTATTAACACATTTTAACAATCTTATTTTAAAAAATAAAAAAAAGAGTAACATTTTTTAATGTTACTCTTTTAATCATAAATATATTATTGCAAAATAACTTAAGACTTACCTCTAATTATTTCACCTTCTGTATTTACTGTAACTCTTTTAGCTTTCTTACCTTTTTTCATAATAATTCTATACTCCTTACGCTTTACCTCTCCTTGTCTTTGAACATACAAAAATTTATCCTTTACCATTATCCATTCAGGGAATTTTTCAGATAAACTTTTTCTGATTTTTTCTGGAAGCTTTACATTTTCAAATTTTTCTACTACAGAAATCAACTTTCCATTTTTATTAAATTCAGCAGAAAGAAAACCATCTTCTATCTCCAACAATAGTAAATATGATTCTTTGCCTTGAAAATCATTATCAATTTTGTAACTAATAAATTTATTTTCTAATTCTAACACCCTACTATCAGGGTTTAAATTGTCTGGATAGTATACAGAGAACTCATCCCCAGCTTTTTTTAACACAACTGCTGGCAAATCATTAGACTCATAATATTCTTCCATCCCTTGCCCTTGAGCACAAATAGGAAACATCATCCCTATAACAAATAAATACACACATAATTTTTTCATAACAACAAATTTAAATTAATACTTATGGGCTTCTAACTGTAATAAGTGAAAAACACATATAGATTGGTATAAATAAATTTTTATGAGAAAAGAAAACTAACTTTAAAAGGGGAACCACATAGTCATATAAAGTAATACAAAGATAGTGTTTTAAATTGAGAATTCTGAAGAAAAATACCCACAACACACTGTAGTACAAATAATTACCACAGACAACAAGAAAACCACCTAACTATCAATACACTTATATCTTAAAAGGATAGCTATATAAATTAAATCAACTATTGAACACATTAGACCTATCGTTAAAATAAAGCTATTATCTTTACCAAATAGTATTGTTGGAGCTAACGAACCTAACCATTTACATATAGCAACAGTCATTGAAAATTCTTGAATATTAGTTCTTTTTATTAGTAAATCTATAAACAAGAAAGACATTAATAAATTTTGTAAAAACGCTGCATATTTTGAGCCATTACTACGCCCAAACTCTTCTAAAAACGCATACTCAATAACAAAACATAAAACAAAGACTATTAACAACCATAGTGTGAATAATTTCGAATTTAATTTCTTTGGAAAATATTGCTTTCCATATTTAAAACATTGAAATACTATTACTACATCTAACACGAACCAAAAAATATTAATCCAACGTTGTAGACTAATATTATTAACATCCAATTCATAAAAACTATAAAAAAATTCCCACCCAAAATTTAAACCTAATGCTATAAGTGGCATCCCATAACTCTTATGCTTAAACCCTTGATAAATCAGCACTAAATATACAACTGACCAACATATTCCACTGGTTAACTTTAAAATTTCTTCCATTTCTTTTAGGTATGCTCTTAAAAATAAAAAAGCCGTCTTAAGATAAGACAGCTTTTAAAAATCATTTAAAATATAATTATTTCTTTTTTTTCGGATGTACTAATTTCATTTCATCTATTAAACGAGTAGCACCTGCATACTTATCTACAATAAATAAAATATATCTTGCATCAACCATGATGTTTCTACAAATAGCAGGGTCGTAATTCATATCACTCATGGTACCTTCCCATACCCTGTCAAAATTTAATCCAATCAAATTCCCATTAGCGTCTATAGCTGGACTTCCTGAATTTCCTCCAGTAGTATGGTTTGTTCCTAAAAAGCAAACAGGTACTTTACCATTACTGTCTGCATATTGTCCATAATTTTTTGTTTTATGTAACTCTAATAATTTTTCAGGAACACTAAACTCGTAATCTCCAGGGATGTGTTTTTCTACAATTCCATCCAAATAACTTACTGGGTTATAATACACAGCATCTCTTGGAGAATATCCTTTTACCTGACCATAAGTTATACGTAATGTACTATTCGCATCTGGGTAGTATTTATCACTAGGCAGCACTTCCATTAATGCTTTCATATACTGCTTTTGAACTTTAGCAATTTCACCATTTATACGTTGATAATTTGGTTCAAGATCATTATAAAACTCTGCTATATATGGTTTTGCAAAAATATATGCGTCATCTTTATTAATTCTAGCAATAATTTCTTCAGAGGTTCCTTCTAATGCTTTTAAAGCATTGGTCAAATTTGTAAAAGAAGATGTGTTGTAAAACTCACTATTGTTATTTTTAGCATCATATAAAGGCATTATAGCTTCAAACACTCCTTTATCCACATTAACATTATAGTCTTTTTGAATACGTGTAATTTGAGACTTAACAAACCCCTTCGTTTTCTCAAATCGTTCTTCTCCTCTTGCTTTTGATTGTTCTAGTTGACACAAACGAAACATGGTAGTCATCAACTCACTATTTCTTAAAAATATTTCAAAAAAGTTAGATCGTTTTACCGCATAAGGCTCGAACTCTCCAAATAATTTATCAAAATCAGATAATAAGGTTTGATATTTTTTATATTTCTTTTTAGAAATCGCTTTTGTGAATGTGTTTTCAAAAGTACGTTTTTTAGCTATAGCTTTACTTTTTGCAATCCCTTGATTTTCACCAATCCATTTTTTCCAATAATTAGCCATTCTAGCTTGCTTAGAAGCATATTGTATGCGAATTTTATCATCCGATTTCATGCCAGCATCAATCACTTTTAATGCTTCTTCACGTATTTTAATATTGGTAGGGTTTACTTTTTGAGTAATTTGTTCCACCGCTACAGCTGGCAAATATTCATTTGTACGTCCTGGGAAACCAAACACCATTGTAAAATCACCTTCTTGAATACCATCTAAAGAAACAGGTAAGAAATGCTTTGGTGTATACGGCACATTATCTTTTGAATATTTTGCTGGGCGATTATTTTTATCAGCATAAATACGGAACATTGAAAAATCACCTGTATGACGTGGAAACATCCAGTTATCAGTATCTGATCCAAATTTACCTATTGCAGAAGGTGGCGCTCCAACCAAACGAATATCTTCAAAAGATTCTGTTACGAACAAGAAATACTGATTCCCTTTAAAAAAGGCTTTCACTTTAGTGCTTTGCCATTCTTTCTTTTCATACGCTTTTTGTAAAGCGTTTGTGTTTTTCTGAATTAAGCTTTGCGTTTCTTTAGGGGACATTTCATCAGACACACCGTTTAAAACTGTCTTAGTTACATCTTCAATTTTTACAATAAAAGTAACCTCTAAATTTTTATTAGGTAACTCTTCCTCTAAAGACATTGCCCAAAATCCATCTTTTAAATAATCCTTTTCAACAGATGAATGTGATTGTATTTGTCCAAAACCACAGTGATGATTTGTTAACAACAATCCTTTTGGAGAAATTACTTCAGCAGTACAACCTCCATTAAAATGTACAATTGCATCTTTCAGACTTGAATTATTAACACTGTAAATATCTTCTGCGGAAAGCTCACCTCCTAAACTTTTCATTTCAGTTTCATTCATTCCTTTCAATAAAGAAGGAATCCACATACCTCCTTGTTGTGCGGAAACATTCACACAAATAAATAATAATAATATTTTTAATGACTTCATTTTAATTTTTATTTTCAATTTTTGAGATTAATTTTTGGACGTATATATAACCTACATCAGATTTGCTCAAATATAACAAAAGGATCACAAAAATGTACTCCTTTTAACATATTAATAAAACCAATTTAAATAAGAAAACACCTTTTAAATTAACTTTAAACTATGTTTTCTTTGAATTTTTCCTGTAGGAGTTTCTATAAATTTATCTATCACAAAAAAATATTTTGGAATTTCATATTTTGTCAGCATACATTTTTCGAAATCTGACTTCAATAAACTTAACCTTACGTCAGATTCTATTATAAGAATTAATTTTTCCCCAAGCTTATCATCAGGAACTCCAATAACAAAAAAACGTTTTTTTATAAGTTGAGAGAGTTTTTCTTCAATTTGTTCTGGAAACAACTTTATCCCCCCACTATTAATTACATTATCATAACGTCCAAGCCATTCAAATTGAGATTTAGAATGCAACCTAACAATATCATTCGTCGTAATTATTTCTTGAGAAACTCGTGGTGCATCGATTACTAAACAATCACGGTCGTCCTGAGATACAATTACATTTGAAAGAATATGATAATACGAATTATCACTTTTATTTGAGTTAATATCATCAAAGTTGTTCAACTTTTTCACAGCAATATGTGTAATAGTTTCTGTCATACCATAAGTAGCAAAACAATTTGCATTTACTAACTGGAGTTGTTGGCGTAAACTAGGAGACACTATTCCTCCACCAATAATTAATTGCTTAATTTTTGATAATTGAAGTAACGACTCTTCAACCTGTAAAGGCACCATAGCACAAAAATCAAATGATTTTTCAAGATTTAATAGTGGATTTAATTTTGGTGATACCAAATGAATATCCCACCCTAAAACTAGCGCACGGACTAGCATCATTTTTCCGGCAATATAATTAGCCGATAAGCATAATAAAGCTGTAGTATCTTCTCTTAAATTAAAATAATCTCCAGTAGCTAAAGCACTATTATGCATGTGAGCTTTATTTAATTTAATTTCTTTAGGAACACCCGTTGAACCTGATGTATGCACAATTACGTACTCTTTTTCATCAACCCACTCTTTTAAAAACAAACCAATATCTTGTAAATACACTTCCTTTTCAAATATCAATTCTTTTATATAGTCAAGAAATGATATTGAGGTAAAAGATTCACTATTTATTTTAAACGAGGGATGCATTAATTATTCAGTTTCAATTAAAGATGGGTTTACAACTTTACCTGTTAGTTTTTCTTTCCAATTATTCCATTTATATATTTTAGAAAAAATAAATAGTAAGATTGGAAAAACTACTAACACTGGTATTAAGATATCCGCTCCTGCAGAAGGTTCTGACATATCTTTTAAAATTGAGTCAGTCTGAAAAGCTGTCCAATTTGCCGTTACTAACAAAGCAGTAATTAAATTATTCGCTGCATGAAATCCTAAAGCCAACTCCATGCCTTCATCCATTAATGTTAAAATACCTAAAAACAATCCCGTTCCTATGTAGTACACCATAATGATATACCCTATTTTTTCTACTTCAGGGTTAGCAATATGCATTATCCCAAAAATGAATGATGTTATTAATAATGGTACCCATTTATTTTTAGCTGCAATACCAATTCCTTGCATTAAATAACCTCTGAATAAATATTCTTCAAAACTAGTTTGTAGCGGTACTAGTAATATCCCTACAATAGCCAATACTATAAATTTATTCCATTCAAAATTCCATTGAAAATTTTCAGGAGATAACTGGTAGCCAATAACGGTAAATAAAATTGTAATAGTCCCCCAAAGTATAAATGCAAAGAATATTCTTTTCCAATCAATTTTATTTCGTGAAGTGGTAAGCGATGTAATTGTTTGTTTATGAATGAATTTTACCCAAAAAAACAACATACCAAGTCCTACAGCAAAAATCACAAGGTTTTCTGCAAAGAAACGAGTACTCCCTTTTCTTTCTATTTCTGACTGCATGATAGCTTCAACGTCTAAATTTAAAAATTTTAACACTAAAACATTCAAAATCAATAACCCAATAAACCCTCCAGGAATCAACAAATATTTCCAAAAACTATACTCACTCTTATACCCTTGTGCTATATACATGTTGTAAAATTATTAAAAATTAAAGTTCCAATTTAAACTTGTATTGTAATGTAATTCTCCATTTTTCACTTCTAACGGACTATCAATGTTATTGGCATACAAACCTCCAGTCCCCAATCCTTGAGACATATTAGACCCCAAAGTATACGCCCATTGACTTATTGCATTTAACCCAATATTACTTTCTAAAGCACTAGTAATCCAATAATCAATATTATTTTCTTTTGCTAAAGCAATCCATTCACTGCTACCTTTAAAACCTCCTACTAAGCTTGGTTTTAAAATAATGTATTGTGGCAGTATTGTTTGTATGATCTTTTCTTTATTTGTTACATTAAAAACACCAATTAACTCTTCATCCAATGCAATTGCTAAAGGAGACTCCTTACACAATCTAGCCATTTCATTTATTTGCTGTTGTTTTATAGGTTGTTCAATTGAATGTAAATCTAAGTCTGACAATACTTTAAGTTTTTCTAATGCATTTTCAGGTGAGAAAGCACCATTAGCATCTACACGTAATTCAATATCTGATTTTGAATATTCTTTTCTAATAGATTTTAATAATTTTAATTCTGTCTCGAAATCTATTGCTCCAATTTTCATTTTAATACACGAAAAACCTTGCTTCAATTTTTCTTGAATTTGTTGTTTCATGAAACTTTCCTCACCCATCCATACTAATCCATTTATAGGAATAGCTTCCTTTCCTTTTGTAAATTCTGAAGAGAATAATTCAAACTTATCAGGTCCCTCTAAAGACAAAAATGCTTGTTCTAAACCAAATTGAATAGAAGGAAAAGCAAATAGTTTATCTAATAAAACAGGTAATCCCAAATTAACATTCTCACAAGCCCATTTAAGTTTTTCTTCATATTCCGGAACATCATCTATAGATAGTGAACGTAGGATACCACATTCTCCGATACCTGTTTTGTTATCTTTTTTGAGAATGATAAACCAAGTTTCTTTTGTTTTTAATACTCCACGAGAAGTACCACTTGGCCGTTTAAATTCTAAGATGTGTTTTTTGTAGGTAGCTTTCAATTAATTGGAAATATTTAGATTGGTTAAAAATTTTATATAGAAAACAGTTTTAAATCTCTATTGACGAACCTATGTCTATTAAAAGTAACTCTTTATTATTAGATTTAAATTTTGCAATTGCAACATCCTTATCTATTTCTATAGGCTGAAAAGTATCATAATGACAACCTAGTATTTTATTACATTCAACAAAATCAGCTGCTATTATTGCATCATCAACTCCCATTGTGAAATTATCTCCAATTGGTAAAATTGCTAAATCTAATTTCGTTTGCATAGGGATTAATTTCATATCAAAGGTTACCGCAGTATCGCCAGCTATATAAATTGATTTATTTTTATGAGAAATAACAAATCCCCCAGGTTGTCCACCGTATGTACCGTCAGGAAAAGATGAGGTATGTATTGCATTTACATATTTTATATTAATGTCATCAAAAATACATGTCCCACCATGATTTACTGGATGCCCATCAAATCCCTTAGCGATATAATGCATTACAATTTCATAATTAGAAATGATTTTTGCACTTGTTTTAGTTGCTATACTTTCAACGTCTAAAATATGATCTTGATGCGCATGAGTAATTAATATACAATCAGCTTCTAATTCATCTATATTAATATGTTTCGCTAATGGATTAGCTGTAATAAAAGGGTCAATTAACAGTTTTTTGTTATTTGTCGTTATCGAAATACAACCATGTCCTAAATATGTAATTTGCATAATGTTTATTTTTATCTAATTTATTATATAATTATTACGTTAAGTAGAACAACGCAAAGTTTAAAATCAATCCTCTGTTTTCAACTAGGAAAACCTAATGAAATTAATTTAAAATTAGCATAAATATAATGTATAAAAAAAACTTAAATCGAAAAGACTTAAGTTTTTTTATACCTATTTGTAGCGTTTTAAATATTCAGCATTTGCTGAATAATCGGTTTATATTCTTTTGATATTGGAATTAATTTGTCATCAATTATAATATCCCTTGAATTTAATGCTTGAACATGTTTGATGTTAATGATATAAGACTTACTTGTTCTATAAAAATCATTTTTAGGTAATTTTTTAAGAAAATCTTTTAATGTAGAACGAACTACATATGTTTTACCAGTTGTGTAAATTTCTATATACACATTATCAGATTTTATATACAAAATATCCTTAAATACAATTTTCCTGTACAAATGACTATCCTTAACAAAAATTGACTTCTTCAAAAGGTTCTTTGAAGTACTGGAATCTGCTTCAGTAGTTTCAGTTTCCTGAAAATTAGACATCGTAATTTCAATGGTAGTAAATAAATCTTTTTCTTCAAAAGGCTTTACTAAATACCCATTTGGTTTTACATGTTTTGCTTGATTAACGGTTTCTTTATCAGAATTTGAAGTTACAAACACAAAAGGTATGTCGAATTTTTCTCTAATATATTCACCAACATCAATACCAGACTTCTCTGTAGCTAACTGAATATCTAAAAGAGCTAAGTCTATTGTATTATTATTTAATGCATCTACAGCTTTTTCATAAGAAGTAACATTCGCAGCTACATTATAGCCCATGTCCTCCAATATCATTTGCATGTCATCTGCAATAAGGACATTATCTTCTACAATTAATATATTTATGGATTTACTCATGTAATTTTTTTAAAAGGTGTGATCTTTAGTGATTAAATATACAATTTTTAAACTTAATATTGTTGTGAATTACTATTTTTTTGTTGCAAAACACATTAAATCTGTTGTATAATCGATGTTACTGAATGTTTTTAAAGAACTTACAATTTATAAATTATATATCAAAATAAAAACTTAATTCTAAACCATTATTACTTTTAAATTCGGGATTAGCACCTAATTGATGTGACAACCTGGTTATCAGACGCGTACCTAAAGTATCGGTTGCTTTTAAATTACTGAAATCAAAACCAACTCCATCATCAGAATATACAAAACTATATTTTGTTTTACTTTTCTTTATATCAATATTAATATTTCCCATTTTTTTTCCTTCAAAAGCATATTTAAAAGAATTGGTTAGTAATTCATTTAATATTAACCCCAAAGGGATTGCTTTATCAATATCTAAGCTCATACCATTAGCATTAACGTGTATTTCAATGCTTTTATCTGCTTTTTTATATATACTAGCTACATTTTCTATTAACGAATTAATATAATCTTGAATATTGATATCATCAAAGTTATCAGATTGATAAAGCAATTGATGCACCAATGAAATTGCTTTTATCCTAGCTTTCCCTTGAGAGAGTATTTCACGAGTATATTCGTTATCTACTTGTCGAGACTGCATGTTGAACAAACTATGAATCATTTGTAAATTGTTTTTTACACGATGATGAATTTCTTTTAGTAATATATCCTTCTCCTTATTTTTTTCGTGTACTATATCTAATGTAAGCCTCAATTTTTTTTCAACAACTTCTCTATGTTTAATTTGTTTTCTTAATATATTATTCCATAAATAAAAAAACAATGTCAGCAATAAAAAAGCAATAACACCGTAAGCAATATAAGTCCAAACATCTCTTTTATCAATACCATGATCATAACGAATAGTAATCCATTTATTTCTTATTTCAATATGCTTTTCTTTATCTATATTTTTAAAAACTTTTTGAGCAATATCTCTAAAAATACTCCAGTCCTTGGTAACTGCTAATCTAAAATTTATATCACCTAGCTCTTTGGTGCCTGCAATTTTTAAGCCCGAATAACCCAAATCACTTATGTAATAGGACACAACACTTAAACTACCTATAAAGGCATCTGCTTTTCCTGTAATAACATCATATAAGGATTCTTTAACATCCTTTGTAGTAATTATTTTTAACGAAGGATCTATTCTTTTTAACCTTTTTATTCGGACATAGCCCGCAGGTTGAGAAATAGTCTTTCCTTTTAAATCTTCTATTCCTCCAACAAATCCTGCGTCGTACCTAGTAACAATAACTTGCGGGTCTGTCAAATATACTTCAGTGTAATCTAAAAATTTATCCCTTATATTATTTCTCCCTACTTCTGGAGCTATATGAATTTCCCCAGATTTTAATTTATCTAAGGTTTCTTCAAAAGAATTCACCTCTATTGGTTGTAAATCAATACCTGTACTTTCTTCAATTACTTTTACATACTCAGCAATAATCCCAGTATACTCTCCATTGTCATACATTTCAAAAGGAGGCCAATTTGGGTCATACCCATACTGAACAATTGGATGTTCCTTTATCCATTCTTGTTCTTCTGCACTAAATTGTATCTTTTCTTGAGCATATCCTCTAGATCCAACAAAAAAGATAACAATTGTAATTAGAAACTTCAGCTTGAGCATTTCTTAATTCTTCTTCTATATAAATATAAATAAATTACTTTACACATTTTAAATAAAACCAATTAAATAGTTAAGGTAGGCTTAATAATCACTTAAAGCTAAAACTAACAGTAAAACCATTGTCATTTTTAATAATTGCTTGTGTGTTTAACTGATTAGACAACCTACTAATCAAACGCATCCCTAATGACTTATAATCTAATATATTAAGATTATCCATACCTATACCATCATCTTTATATTCAAAAAAATGTATGTTGTTTTCTTTTTTAATAAAAAGATGTATCGCTCCAGAATTTCTTCCCTTAAACGCATGCTTGTATGAGTTTGTAAGTAATTCATTTAACATTAAACCTAACGGAATTACCTTATCTAATTCTAAGGATACATCATTAGCATCTGTAAATACCTTAATATCTTTATTACTGTTTTGATTAACACTAACTATACTTTCCATTAATGACTCAACATAACTATTTACATCTACTTTTGATAAATCATCCGATTGATATAATACCTGGTGCACTAAAGCCATTGCTTTTATCCGAGCTTTACCCTCTTCTAGAATCATTAAAGTATCCTTATTTAATACTTCCCTTGCTTGCATGTTCAATAAGCTATGTACAATTTGCAGGTTGTTTTTCACTCTATGATGAATCTCCTTTAACAATACCTCTTTCTCTGAATTTTTTTGTTGAATTAAATCTAAAGACTTACTTAACTCAGACTCTGCTTTTTTTCGGTTCTTTATTTGCTTACGTAGCGTCTTGTTCCATATATAGAAACTTAAAAGAATAATTATTAAAGCAATTCCCCCGTATATTAAATATGTTTCTGCTTTTTCCTTATCTACTCCATGATCATATCTTACAGAAATCCATTTATTCCTTATCTCATTATGTTTTTCCTTTGGAATATTGTCAAATATTTTCTGAACTATATCTCTAAAAACCTCCCAGTCTTTAGTTACTGCAAAGCCCATTTGAGTATATTCATAATGAGTTGGGGAAGCTATCTTCAAATTAGCAAAACCTATTGTATTTATATAATATGACACAACACTTAAACTTCCCACAAAAGCATCTACTCTGGAGGTACTTACATTAAGTAAACAGTTTTTAACAGAATTTGATGTAGTTATTTCAATTTCCGGAAAGTCCTTTTTAATTATTTCAATAGTGTAGTGTCCATCAGGTAAACAAACTTTTTTACCTTCTAAATCAGCTAACCCACTTATAAACTGAAAATTATCTCTAGTAACAATTACTAAAGGATCAGATACATATGGTTTCGTAAAGTTTAAGTACTCCTATCTATCCTCGGTAATACCAGCAATTGGAACAACATGAATTTCACCCGACTTTAACTTTGAGATAGTTTGTCCCCAAGTAATTCCAGGGATTGGATTCATGTCTACCCCAGTATATTCTTCTATTAATTTTACATAATCACCTACAATTCCAATATACTCACTATTAGTATATATTTCATAAGGTGGCCAATCTGCCTCGTAACCAAAATTAATAACAGGGTGTTCCTTTAACCAAGTTTGTTCTTTTTCTGAAAAATCAACTTGAGCCTGAATAGCTATCATGTTTATAAAAAACATAATAAGTGTGAAGAAAAATTGTTGATTTAGGTTCATTAAATATATTTAAGACTGCAAATCGATCTTAAATATAAGAAAATATTATAAAAAATAACCTAAACTAAATAATAGTGCACACAAGAAAGTTGCCAATGCTACTTTTTTAAGTTCCTTATCTAGTTCGCTGAAAATTATATTTTGAGCAACTACTTTTAAGTTTATCGATAATGGAATAAAAGCAATTAAAAACAACCAATCCCGATAAGATATTGCTGTTTGAATAAATCTATAAATCACTAATAATAATAAAGCACCAATTATTAAACAAAAATGATACATTTTAGATTTTTGACTACCAAGCTTTACTACTAATGTATTTTTATTTGCTTTTTTATCTTGAATTTGATCTCGCATATTATTCAAATTCAATACAGCAGTACTTAACATTCCAAAAGCTGCAGCAGGTAATATCATTGTTATATTAGTTAACTCATGAGCATATAAGTAATAGCTTCCTAAAACACTTAATAAACCAAAAAATAAAAAAACAAAAACATCTCCTAAACCAGAATAACCATAAGCCGATTCACCTACAGTGTATTTTATAGCCGCTACAATACTTGCTATTCCTAAAAAGAAAAACACTACAGATTTTATAAAATCATTACTACCAAAAGCAATATAAATCAATACTAATGCACATAACAATGTGAGCAACGCAGCAATTATCATTGCATTTTTCATTTGCTTAGGAGTAATTACCCCTGAAGCAATTAAACGCTGCTCTCCTACTCTATTATCATCAGTGCCTTTTATACCATCACCGTAATCATTAGCGAAATTAGAAAGCACCTGAAATCCTATAGTAGTCAATATCGCTAGAACAAAAACCAACATATTAAATTTACTTTCAGAAGCCGCTATACCAGTACCAACTATTATTCCTGAAATAGATAGTGGTAACGTTCTTAAACGAGCTGCTTGTATGTAATGCTTAACTGTAGCCATTTATTATAAAATATATTATGGCAACCACTTTTTCTCAAAGTTTGGTTTCCTTTTTTCTAAAAAGGCATCTCTACCTTCTTTTGCTTCTTCTGTCATATACGCTAAACGAGTAGCTTCACCTGCAAATACTTGCTGACCAACCATTCCGTCATCAGTTAAATTCATAGCGAATTTTAACATTTTTATTGATGTTGGAGATTTTCCTAAAACTTCCTGAGCCCACTCATAAGCAGTATCTTCCAATTCATCATGAGGAATTACGGCATTTACCATTCCCATTTCATAAGCTTCTTGAGCAGAATAATTTCTTCCTAAGAAAAATATTTCTCTAGCTTTCTTTTGTCCAACCATTTTTGCCAAATAAGCTGATCCATATCCACCATCGAAGCTAGTTACATCAGCATCAGTTTGTTTAAATATAGCATGTTCCTTACTTGCTAATGTCATATCACAAACAACATGTAAACTATGTCCACCACCAACAGCCCAACCTGGAACTACGCAAATAACAGCTTTAGGCATAAAACGAATCATTCGCTGTACTTCTAAAATATTTAATCGGTGCTGACCATCCTGACCAATATATCCTTGGTGTCCTCTAGCCTTTTGGTCTCCTCCACTACAAAATGAATATATACCATCTTTTGAAGAAGGTCCTTCGGCTGATAATAACACAACACCAATAGAGGTATCCTCTTGTGCATCATAAAAAGCTTCAATTAACTCAGAGGTTGTATTTGGTCGGAATGCATTTCGCACATCAGGGCGGTTAAATGCTATACGCGCCACTCCATTACATTTCTTATAGGTAATGTCTTCAAATTCTTTAACAACTTTCCAATTAATATCGCTCATAATTTTATATTTTGCGTAAAAATAAACGATTTTAAATTCAGAATCAACTAAATATCCATTATGAATAAATTAATTATTAGCTCCGTAATCATATTATCCTCATTTATAGGTTTTTCACAAGGATATCAATTCACTTCTGTTATAGATTTAGAGTGTTCCGAAGTAAAAAATCAAGGAGTTACTGGTACATGCTGGAGTTATTCTACATCTTCATTTTTAGAAAGTGAAATTAAACGAATTACAAAGATGGATGTTGATCTTTCTGAAATGTATACTGTACGAAATACGTATCCAAAAAAAGCATGGAACTATGTTATGCGTCAAGGAAAAGCGCAATATAGCCAAGGAGGTTTAGCTCATGATGTATTAAATTCAGTTAAAAATTACGGATTAGTTCCTGAAGCTGCTTTTACAGGTTTAGCAACCAATGATACTAAACACAATCATTCAGAAATGATTGCAGTAACTAAAGCTATGTTAGATGCATATATTAAAAACCCTGCAAAAAAATTAAGTTCACGTTGGAAAACATCTTTTGAATCTATTTTAGATATTTATTTAGGAAAAAATCCCAAAACCTTTATCTATAAAGGGAAGGAATACACTCCTAAGTCATTTCAGGAAATGGTAAAAATTAATCCGAGTGACTACATTACACTAACCTCGTTTTCTCACCAACCTTATTACAAAAACTTTGTTTTAAATATTCCTGATAATTTTTCTAATGGAATCATGTTTAACGTACCATTAGATGAATTTGAAAAAACTATGGTTCATGCTCTTGAAAAAGGATATTCTATTGAGCTGGATATAGACGTTTCTGAAAAAACTTTTTCTTCAAAAAATGGAATTGCAGTAGTTCCTGAAAATGTAGAAAAACAATTAGAAGCGTTACTAGGAATCAAAAAAGAAAAAGAAATCACACAAGAATACAGGCAACAAGAATTTGAAAACTACACAACTACTGATGATCATTTAATGCATATTACTGGGATGGCTAAAGATCAGAATGGAGCTATTTATTTTAAAACAAAAAATTCTTGGGGAAGTGACAGTAATAGAGTTAAATATGGTGGGTATATTTATATAAGCGCTGCCTATATCCGACTAAAAGCAATATCTGTAACCATCCATAAAGATGGGTTTACTAATAAATTACGTAAAAGCTTACAAGTTTAAAAACATAACTTAAATCATTTTAAAAGCCATTAAAACAACAGTTTTGATGGCTTTTTTATGCGATACAATTTTAATATTCCGAGAAGTATCCATTAAATAAATCTATAACATTAACAACCTCTCATGTGCTTTATTTTAGAAGACCTCTTTATTAACTTAATCAAATTTTATTAACAAAAAAAACGTAACTGCCACGTTAACAATACATAACACCACCAATTGCTATTTTCACAACACAATAGCAACAATAAACAACATGCTGTAAATCAGATGTTTATTTTTATTAGTTTTGGATCACCGATACCTAAACCTATACTATGAAAAAATTAGCCTTCCTATTTGTATTTATATTAATTTCAATTACTTCTCACGCCCAGGATGAAGTGCAAATAGACGGTAGAATTCAACCTGTGTTAGATGAGTTTTTTGAATATTGTAAAAATTACAATATTGACTATAGTGAAAAATTGTTTCAATTAGAAAGTATTCAAATTGTAGACACACTTCCTCTTGATAAATTTAATACTGTTCTTGGAAAAGTTTTAAGAGATGAAAATGGCGATATTAATAAAATTGTCATCAACTGGGCTACCTTATTTGATAAAGAGATATTAAAAGTTGTTGCTTTTCATGAATTTGCACATCACTTTTTAGATTATAAACACACCTGTCATGATTGCAATGAAATTATGGCTGAAGTAAATACAAGTTATTTTGATATTGCCAGAGATTGGGATAATCAAGTAGATCATTTATTTACTACTTCACCTGTTTACCTTAATAAACAAGAAAACTCCAATACAAGCTTAGCATCTAAATAAGCTAAATACAAACGACATTATTAAATTATCATATCCTAAAACATATACCTTGTTTTAAACCATAATCATACTTATAAAAACATATAAGTACTTATAATTTAAACAAAGTGATACAACGATAATAATAGCATTGTATCGAATTTCACTTTTATATCAAAAATTTCAATAACATATTTAGTATATTCGGAAAACAATTTACTGTGCGTGAATAGTAAATTAACTAAGTATAATTAAGAAATAATTACAATTGATATAACATAATATGGAAAGAAAAGTACTTTTAGCCTTATTACTAATCACCTCAATAGTATTTTCACAAGAATATAGATATACCAACAACTTATTTACCTCCACTATTAAAGTAGAAAATGTAGTATATGGTAATGCTCCATTTATTAATACAGCATTAAGCTTTAATGAAAGCAGCACTACAGACGGTGATTTAGTAATGGATATATATTACCCTGATGGTGATACCGAAACACAAAGACCAGCTATCATTTTTGCTCATGCAGGTGCTTTCCTAAACGGACACAGAAATCATGAAGATATGGTTTCTTTTTGTGAATCTTTAGCTAAAAAGGGATATGTTACCGCAAGTATTGATTATCGAAAAGGAATGTATTTAGCAGATCAAAGTGTACCTCTACACGGTATCAGAGCTGTATACAGAGCAATACAAGATGGTAGATCTGCTGTTAGATTTTTAAGAGCTAACGCAGCAACTTACGGTATAGATCCAAACAAAGTATATATGGGCGGTAGTAGTGCTGGTGCATTTATTGCATTACACGCAGCATATGTAAATGATCCGAATGAAAAGCCTGCAGAAGCTGGAGCTGTAAATTATTGGAGTGGTGTAGCAAATTTAAATGGGCCAGATCTTGGTGCAATTGATATTGGAGATAATTTAGGCTATAGCGGCCAACCAGATGCCATCATTTCGCTATGGGGGGCTCTACTTACAACAGATTTTATAACAGCATCAGATACTACACCTGCTTTTATCGCTCATGGTAGTGGTGACTCTGTTGTTCCTTACGATTCAGGTAATCCGTTTGGCTACCCCTTACTACCAGTTGTATATGGAAGTAATCCAATAAACGACAAATTTGATTCGTTTGGATTTACCCACAATGAAGCTTATTTAGTAACCTCTGAGCCTCATGAATTTTACGGAACTGACAATGGAGATTGGCCTACAACCCCAAATGCATATTGGGATATTATATTTGATAAATCAACCAATTTCCTTTGGGATCAGCACAAACCTTACGTTGATTTTACAGATAATGCAACAGGACTATCTGTAGATTTTTCTGATTCCAGTGTTGGAGCTTTATCATGGTTTTGGGATTTTGGTGATGGTAATACCAGTACCTTACAAAACCCTACGCATACTTATGCAACTAACGGAACCTATGATGTTAAATTATATATTGAAAATGATATAAAAAGTTGGAATGAAATTACAAAATCAGCAACGTATGCTTCATTAGCAATAGTTGATGAATATACCTTAAATTTTTCCGTGTTTCCTAATCCAACAAATGGAATTTTAAATATAACTAGTAAAAAACCTATTAGCAGAGTAGAAATATATTCTATACTAGGTAAAAAAATAGTAGACACAAACATTAGTACGAGCAATCTAGATATTTCAACCTTAAATAGAGGCATCTATATTATTAAAGTACATAGCAATAATGAGTTAGGTATAAAACGAATCATTAAAAATTAAAGAACACCAATTAGCCAATAAAAAAGGATAGCTTTTCATTAGTGAAAAGCTATCCTTTTTTATTGGCCCCATCTTTTTTTAAGTTTTATTTATAATAATTACATCGTAAAAACGTTATTTTTACATCTATAATTATTTACTATGCCTCAAAAACTAATTAGAAAAGTAACTATATTAATTCTATTCACTTTTTATCAATTTAATTACGCACAAGGATTAAGTTCAAAATCATTTAAATCTGGTGAGCATTTAGGCTATCAAGCGTCTTACAACATGTCTGGTGTATTAACAACTTTCGCAGAAGTTAATATGAAAGTAGCTACTGTAAAAACAAGTAAAAACAGCTACTTACACTTAAAATGTACAGCAAATACTTATAAAAAATGGGACGATTTTTTTAAAATACGTGATTTATATGAAGCTTACGTAAGTCCGTATTCATTAAAACCATCATTATATAAAAGAGATAATAATGAAAACGGTACTATTCGAAAGGAAAAGTATATTTATAAAGGAAATAACATTCAATCTACATATGTTAGAGGAAAATCAGGTGCTGTAAAAGCAAATTTTACTATTCCAGCAAATACTCGAGATATTGTTTCTACGATATATTATATAAGAAATTTACCTATCGAAAATGCAAATACAAGTGATCAAAAAGATTTTAATATCGTTTTTGATAGAAAAACAAAATCTGCAACCTTAACGTTTATGGGAACTGAAACAGTTTCAACAATTTTAGGAAATAAAAAATGTTATAAAATTGGAGTATCGCTTAAAAAAGATAAACTCCTAAAAGGAAAATCTAATAACATTATTTACATCACTGCTGATAAAAACAAAGTCCCTGTTTTGATTAAATTTAGTATTCCCGTAGGTAGTGGACAATTAAAATTAACTAAAGCAAATAATTTAAAATATTAATAATTTAATTATGAAATTACTTACATCAATTATAGCTGTATTAGGTATCATTATTACTATAGCATTTACTATTTTCCCTATTGGAAACTTAACAATATTCCCTGCACTAATTACTGTATTGTGTGGAATTATTCTTTTAAAACTATATAAAAAAGAAGGAAGTAGTACTATGTTTCCTAAAGTAATTATTGGCTTAGCTATTATTGGAGCTTTAATATCTTCTGGAAGAGCTTTGTTAACCACTGATAAAATAGAAGAAGATTTAAAATTTGAACAGCGTCAAGAAAAATCTAATCAAGAAGCTGTTGATGAATTAGAGGGCTTAGAATAAGTAAGTTTGTAGTCAGAATTAAGTTTTAGCAACCACAACCATCATTACCACATGATTTCCCTGAAGATTTTTCTTTTTTAAAAAACTTCACATATAAAAATCGTAGGGAAAGAAATACTGCTATTGCAACTAATATGTTTTGAAACAATTCCATTAATGTAATATTTGGTACGATGCTAATGCTATAATATACGCAAAAATTGTCATACCAAACATTTGTATCAAAGGCCATTTCCATCCATTGGTTTCTTTTTTAACAATAGCCACCGTACTCATACATTGCATTGCAAAGGCATAAAATAACAAAAGTGATATTCCTGTAGGGAAATCAAATACAGGTTTCATGGTGTCTAAATGCACCTCTTTTTTCATCTTTTCCATTAATGTTGCTTCATCCTCAGAACCTACACTATAAATAGTAGCTAATGTCCCCACAAAAACCTCTCTAGCAGCAAATGAGGTGATTAAAGCTATTCCTACTTTCCAATCATACCCTAAAGGTTTAATACTTGGTTCAATGAATTTCCCAAACGTTCCTATATAAGAATGCTCTAATTTATACGATGCTATTTTAGTATCCAAGGCATCTTCATTCAAATGAGCATATTCAACTTTAACAATACGTTCAGCTTCATTAAAATCTTTTCCAGGACCATAAGAGGCCAAAACCCATAATAATATAGATACTGCCAAAATTATTTTCCCTGCTCCAAATACGAAGGCTTTTGTTTTGTCTAATACATTATAAAATACATTTTTAAATAAAGGCGCTTTATAATTAGGCATCTCAATTACAAAATATGATTTCGATTTAATTTTTAATGTTTTATTCAATATATAAGCTGATAATATTGCGGCAGCAAAACCTAATACATACAAACTCATTAACACCAAGGCGTGATTGTTCATTCCTAAAAAAGGATTTCCTTTAGGAATCACCAAACTTATAATAATTGCATACACAGGCAATCTAGCAGCACAAGTAGTAAATGGTGTAACTAGTATAGTGATCAACCGTTCTTTCCAGTTTTCAATATTTCTAGCGGCCATAATTGCTGGTATAGCACAAGCTGTTCCGGATATTAAGGGAACTACACTCTTTCCGCTCAAGCCAAATTTCCTCATAATTTTATCCATTAGGAAAACAACTCTACTCATGTACCCCGTTTCTTCTAGTATTGATAGAAACAAAAACAAAAAGGCTATTTGTGGTATAAAAATCACTATCCCCCCTATTCCGGGTATTATCCCTTCAGATAACAAACGTGTAAATCCTCCAGCAGGTAAATTACCTTTAGTCCAATCACTCAAAAAAGCAAAAGTATTGTCTATAAGTTCCATTGGGTACTCAGACCATGAAAATAAGGCTTGGAAAATATTAAAAAGTATGGTGAAAAATATAAGATACCCAAAAACTCTATGAGTAAGCACTTTATCTAGTTTTGCTCTAAATCCTTTAGCTCTATGAATTTCTATATTATAATTATTGTCTAGCGCCTTTTTTATAAACTGATACCTTTTTACAGTATCCTTATGTTGTTGTTGTTTTTTATTTAAACTCTTGTCTATTAATATATTTGTATCACAAACATCACACGGTACCAAGGGAATAGATTTATAGGCTACTAAAATTTCTTTTAAATTTGCTATACCTATATTTTTCTTAGTACTAATTAATGCGATTTTTGTATTCAGCTCATTCTCTAAAGCATCAATATCAATTGAAATCCCTTTAGATTCCATTATATCTTGCATATTTATAGCCAAAACTGTCGGTAAACCTAAATCTTTTATTTGAGTGTAAAGTAACAGATTACGCTTTAAGTTTTCAACATCGGCAATAACAACAACAATATCAGGGTAATTATCATTTTCTTTTTCTGATAATACTTTAACCGCAATATTTTCATCTTCTGAACTTGCATTTAAACTGTATGTACCTGGTAAATCAATAATTTCAGCAGAAATAGCATCAGAGAGCTTACATCTCCCAGTTTTCTTATCAACTGTAATTCCCGGATAATTTCCTACCTTCTGGTTTAATCCAGTCAATGCATTAAATAAGCTTGTTTTTCCGGTATTCGGGTTTCCTATTAAGGCTATCTTTAATAGTTTACTCATATTTTTTTTACTAAAATTCGAGAAGCAGTTTCTTTTCTAATAGCTAAAAAAGTTCCGTTAATATTTAGGTATAAAGGGTCTTTTAAAGGAGCTGATTGAACTAATTCTACAGAGTTACCAGCAATACATCCCATTTCAATTAATTTTAAAGGGATTTCATCAACTATAAAACTGGTTATAATTGCCTTGTCTCCTTTTATCAAATCGGCTATTGTCATGCCTTATTTTCTTTTTTTAAATAATGCCCAAAAAACAAGTAGGATAGATAATGTATAGGATAGGGTCATTAATATCCCAGAAATCATTACAATATATTTCATCCACAACATTCCTTTCCAAAGGAAATAAAGCCCCCCGAATGTAGTCATTACAGAAACCAATGGCTCTATCATTAAAAACTTCTTAAAAGCAGTATTGAACTCTACGTGAAACACTAATAGTGCTACCAAAAAGAAAATCATACTCATTGATAAGATATGAGAGTGAACAATTGAGAGCATTTCGCGTTCTGTTTTTTCAAACTTCATTACTTCAGCAGACTCATCATCTTCATTCCCTAAATAATTCTCTTGAATACCATTAGAAGAATAACTTGACGTTTCTCCTACAAAGCTTATACCTGAAAAGAAACCAACACTTAATACTACTAAAAAAGTACCAACTAGTAATTTTAACTCTTTTGCCCAAGTATTTATATAATTGACATTCATTAAAAAATATGTTGCTCTTTAAGAATTTTTATACTTTGTAAAAGTCTGTTTACTGCAAAAGTCATTGATCTAGCAGAAATAGTTGCACCAGAAATAGCATCTACATTCTCACCGTATTTTAAGTTATCATCCGACGATTTACCTATAAATTGTTTTAACCAACGCTTACTTCCAATTTCGTTTCCATAATCCTCTCTATAAATTAGCACTTTGGCTTTTCTCAAGTTTAATTCAGAATCAAATAGTACCATATAATCAAATTGATCGGTTTTACTAGGCGCTTTACCTACATAAAAATAACCGACAATTTCACCATCATTAAGAATTTCAAATAAATTATCTTCTTTTATTTTAGTAGGTAATAATGAATTTACCTCTGAAGAAACAGTCATCATTTTAGTAGAAAAATCTGTAATTCCAAAAACTAAAGTGATTTCTTTGTTAATTTTCTTATTAATTCTTTGTGGCAAACCAAAAGATCCTAGCGCTACTATTAGTAACAAAAAAATGGTTATTTTAAAATATCGAATCATATACAATATATCTTACGCGAAAATAACAACTATTTAGATTTATTAAAAATAATAAGCCAACTAATTTATAAAAAATTAGTTGGCTTATATAATACCAAACGAAATTCAAAACAATTATCGCTAACAGTTTGTTATTTAATTTTCAATTAATCATTTTAAAATTCATTTGGTATAATTGACTAACTACTTAAACTATGTTGGTTTAAAACCAAACTCCAAGACCTAAGTTTAACCCTCCAGTTGCATCATCATCAACCTTAGTGTTAATGAATTGGTAATCAGCTTTTACAACTGCTCCTGGTGCTATATGAAATGATAATCCTGTTGTTAAAATATTTCTATCATAAGAATCATTTGCAGTAAAACCATCTACACTTTGGTGTGTATCATATTCTGAATAACGAGCAAAAGCATATAATTTCTTTTCTTTAGCTATTGGTAATATGTTATACGCTAATTCACCATACCAACCGTTCATTTTAGATCCTAAATTTGAACTATTTAATGTATTATATTCCTTTGATCCTGAAATAAATGTTTGAATATATTGTCCTCTTGCTTTAAATTTTTTGTAAGAATATCTAGCATCTCCACCAAACATTTTTACCATCACTTTAGCTCCTCTATCATCCTCTACTACATCTTCAGGTTGCGTATCTCCTAAGTAAGCAGATGCTCCTAAACGTAATCCTCTAATTCCGTAAAAATCTACTTTACCAGATAATGTTGGAGAATTAATAGTTGATTCAGCTCCTTTTTGACGACCGTTTCTTAATCCGTTTGATCCTCCTAAAACTTTTGATCCGTTTACAGATCTAAAACCATTAAAGATATATGCTTGGTATTTTAATGATAAGTCATCTACTTTACCAGAAACTCCAACTCCAATTTCTCTCCATGTTGTTGGCACAATACTTTTATCCATTCCTGGACGTTCAACACCATTAAATACAGTTGGTTCATGGTATTCGTTTACTAATCCCATTGGCACTAACATCAATCCTCCTCTAAGGTTGATATTATCCGTTAAACTATATGATAAAAATGCTTGTTCAACATATATTTCCTTTACATGCTCCATTTCAATTTCTGTAACAAACTGAACTTTATCATTAAATCTATATCCGAAAAGTAAAACCATTCTATGTACATCTAACTTTCCGTTTTTGTTTTGATCACCATCTAATTGGTTGTAATCTATTTGACCGTAACCACCAATTGTGATTCCCTTGTCAATAGTATTACTCAAAATACGTTGTGCACTGTTCTGTTGTAAAATAGTAACATTAGTTGAATCTTGAGGTGTTTGAGAAAAACCAAAAGCTGTTAAAAATAAAGCTACTAAAAGGGTAAATTTTTTCATCTTATTGTTATTTAGATTAATTATTGATTGTTAATTTCGGGTGCAAATATACACTCTCTTTTGAAACAAAAAAGGCTTATTTGTAATTAATTTAAATAAGAATTATAACTTACTGATAATAAGATTAATGGTAATGATTAAAAATATCAGAAGCTTTATTATAAGATGCTTCAAATGCCATAGGATTAACATTTGTTATTGCTTTTTCGGCTGTGAAATAGGACAATACTTTCTCTGTAGGCATATTTCCTGTTAATACGTCTTTTGCCATAGGACAACCACCAAAACCTTGTATAGCACCATCATAACGCATACAACCAGCTTTATAGGCTGCATCTATTTTTTCATGCCATGAGGTAGGAGTAGTATGTAAATGAGCTCCAAACTCAATGTTAGTATATTTTGGTATTAAATTAGAAAATATATAGCTGATATCCTCAGGAGTTGAAGAACCAATAGTATCAGAAAGCGATAATATTTTCACTCCCATATTTGAAAGTTTCTCTGTCCACTCCCCTACTATTTCTACATTCCAAGGATCACCATAAGGGTTTCCAAATCCCATAGACAAATAGGCAACTACTTCTTTATCTACTTTATTGGCAATATCTAATATCTCCTTAAGACTTTCTATCGATTGCGCAATAGTTTTATGCGTATTACGCATTTGAAAATTTTCCGATATTGAAAAAGGATACCCTAAGTATTGAATTGGTTTGTGTTCTGCCGCTGCTTGAGCACCACGAACATTAGCAACAATCGCTAATAACTTAGTTTTAGTTTGTGATAAATCTAATTGAGCTAATACCTCAGCTGTATCTACCATTTGCGGTATCGCTTTAGGTGATACAAAACTCCCAAAATCTAATGAATCAAACCCACAATTCAATAAGGATTGTAAGTAGGTAACTTTCTTTTCCGTAGGAATAAACATCTTAATCCCTTGCATTGCATCACGAGGACATTCAATAATTTTTATGTGTTTACTCATAGAGTTTGAAAGTTTGTGTAAAAGTATGGTTTTTATAACAATATAGATATATTGTACAACAATATTAAAGTGATTTCAATATCGCTTTATTAATGTCCTTAACTAATTTAGGTCCTTCATAAATAAAGCCGGTATACACTTGTACTAATGTTGCACCTGCTTCTATTTTATCAAGAGCATCTTGTGCAGAATGTATTCCTCCTACTCCTATTATCGGGAAAGCTTGGTTTGAATTATCTAATAAATATTTAATTACCGCTGTACTTTTATCTGCAACTGGCTTACCACTTACTCCACCGTTCCCGATAGTGTCTAGTTCCGCTTTTGTTGCTTTTAGGTTATCTCTATTTACAGAAGTATTTGAAGCTATTACGCCGTCTATTTTCGTTTCAGCAACTACCTCAATAATTTCATCTAACTGCTCGTTATTTAAATCTGGAGCGATTTTTAAAACGATAGGTTTTTGAACTACTTCTTTGTTATTCAATGCTTTTAAAGTACCTAGTAATTCTAACAAATATCCTTTGTCCTGTAATTTCGCATGACTCCCTACATTTGGGCAACTAACATTCACCACAAAATAATCTACATACGGATGTAGTGCTTTAAAGCATACTTCGTAATCAGCCGTATAATCTTCTGGCTTAGTATCAGTGTTTTTTCCTATGTTACCTCCAACAATTAAGTTAGAACGTTTGTTTTTTAAATTTTCTATAGCCGCTTCAACTCCTTGGTTATTAAACCCCATTCGGTTGATGATAGCATTATCTTCTTTTAAACGAAATAAGCGCTTTTTAGGATTACCTACTTGTGCCTTTGGAGTTATGGTTCCTATCTCAATAAATCCAAATCCGAAGTTTGATAATTCGTTGTATAATTTTGCTTCTTTATCAAAACCTGCTGCCAATCCTACTGGATTAGGAAACTTTAATCCGAAAACTTCACGTTCTAATCGTGAGTCCTTTACTTGATACAAGCTTCTAAACAAACTTGGTATTCCAGGAATTTTACTTGCTGTTTTAATTAAGCTAAAGGTAAAATGGTGAATTTTTTCAGGATCGAAAGAGAAAAATATAGGGCGAATTATGGACTTGTACATCAAAAAAATATTTTTGCAAAAGTACGCATACTTATTGGAAGAAAAAAGAGTTTATAATTTGTCAATAACATACTAATAATTAAAAGGCATGTCTACTTATTTATGAGTATTTTCACTCTATTAAATACATCTAAATGAAAATTAAAAATTTATTCATAATAGGGAATGGTTTTGACCTAGCTCATGGCTTAGAAACAGATTATAAATCCTTTATTTCAAATCATCTCATCGATGAAGGAATTAAGAGTGGGTTTATCATAGAAAGACGACTTTTTCTTAAAAATGATAAGGAATATTATTTAATTCAAAAATCAGAAATCACACAACATAGAGATCTTATTACTAAAAACTTTTTTCTATCCCGCTTATTTAAAGAAATGAGCCTAAATAATTGGGTTGATATTGAAACTTTATACTTTGAATTATTAAAGAGTAAAAACTATGAAGTAAAAAAATTAAATAGTGATTTTTCAATAATCAAAAATGAACTTGAAAATTACTTAGTTAATGTTACAGATAAAAAAATAGGTAATTATTTGTCTTCTTTTTTTGATAGCATGTCGAAGAAAAAAGAGGATTCTTTTATGGTTTTAAATTTTAACTATACCAATACTTTTGATTTATTATACCAGAAAGCTTTTAAGGAATGTCCTATCATCAATATACACGGAGAATTAAAGAATAAAGATAATCCGATTGTTTTTGGGTATGCCTCAACAGATAAAGAAACAATTGATTTAATTAAAGAAGGAAATAATGAACTCCTAAAAAACATCAAAAGATATTATTATAAAAGAACAGATTCTCTATTACAATTAAATCAATTTTTAAATGATGGATCTAAAAAAGATATTCATGTTCATATATTAGGGCATTCTTGTGGTGTTTCAGATAGAAATATTTTGAAAAATATTTTCGTTAATGAATATGTCAAAGAAATAAACATCATGTATTATAATAATTATGTTAATTATTTCGATACATTAGTTAATATTGATAGAGTCGTTGAAAATAATAAGCAATATGGAATCATAAATAATTATCAAAAATCGATTAGAATGCCCCAATTTGATGATAACGAAGAATTAACAGCTAAATCATTAACCCTGATTAATCATGTTACAAATATTAAAAGAATACCAGCTAATGGTGTAAACATAAGGTAAAACTATCATTTCTTCTTCATCGGTCGCATCAATCCTTCCTGAGTAACTGAAGCTACTAGCTTTCCGTCTCTTGTATAAATATTCCCTCTTGAAAAACCTCTTGCTCCGTGCGTACTTGGCACATCTATAGAGAACAACAACCAATCATCAATATCAAAATCTCTAAAAAACCACATGGAATGATCCAAACTTGCCATTTGCGTATTTCCAAAATGAGCTTTACTAGCATGAATGTTTAATGCTGTTGTTAAAATATTATAATCAGAAACATAGGTAAGCATTTGTTGCTTTTCTGCTAAAGACAATTCTTCATCATTCGCACATTTAAACTTAAACCATACATCCGAAAAAGGAGGTAAATCTTTCTTCTCTAAGGGATTTACAATTTTTGTAGGCTTAAAAGAAATTGGTCGAGGTATCTTTAAAAAAACTTTTACTGGCTCTGGCAAAAAGTCACCAAACTGGTTCAGCATATCGTTCCAACTTAATAGTTCTTCAGGTTGCTTAATATGTGATTTCATTTCAACTTGATGCTCATAGCCTTCTTCAACCTTATGGAATGAAGCAGCTAAAATAAAAATAACGGTGTCTCCTTGTTTAGCAGTTACTCTGCGAGTAGAAAAACTTCCACCATCTCGCATTATAGCAACATCAAATGTTATGGGTAAATTTAAATCCCCTGCTTCCAAAAAATAAGAATGCAGTGAATGTAATACCCTACCATTTTTAATGGTATTATACGCTGCGTTTATGGATTGTGCTAAAACTTGTCCACCAAAAACTGTTGGCGTCCCTACAGTTTCATTCACTCCTTTAAAACTATGCTTTGAGAGTTTATCAAGTCTTAATATTTTTAATAATTCGGATACTGTATTCATGTTTTCGGGCAATTGTTTTTCGAAAATTACCACAAAATATCCTCCTAACAAATAAATTAACTTATAATTTAGAGTTTTAAATAACGCTTTTACGACTAGCAAATTATGTTATTTGAATAAATACGATTATTTTCGTGAAAAAATTTACAGCATGCAACATATTATAGACCGTTTTATCAGTTACGTAACTATTGATACCGAATCAGATCCAAACTCAGACACTTGTCCAAGTACTGAAAAACAATGGGATTTAGCCAATAAATTGGTTGATGAATTAAAAGCTATGGGAATGGAAGATGTTACCATAGATAAGTATGCCTATATTATGGCAACCTTACCAAGTAATGTAGATCATGATGTACCAACAATTGGTTTTGTATCGCACTTTGATACAACTCCTGATTATACTGGAGCTAACGTAAAACCTCAAATTGTACCTAACTATGATGGTGGGGACATTCTTTTAAACAGAGACGAAAACATTGTTTTATCTCCTGATTATTTTGAAGATTTACTATTATATAAAGGGCAAACATTAATCACTACTGATGGTACGACACTTTTAGGAGCTGATGATAAAGCGGGAATCACGGAAATTATGTGTGCAATGGAACACTTAATTAACAATCCGGAAATTAAGCACGGTAAAATTCGTGTAGGATTTACTCCAGATGAAGAAATTGGTAGAGGTGCTCATAAATTTGATGTTGAAAAATTTGCAGCTGACTGGGCATATACTATGGATGGTAGCCAAGTTGGTGAGTTAGAATACGAAAACTTTAATGCTGCAGGTGCTAAAATTAAAGTAAACGGTAAAATTGTTCACCCTGGTTATGCTAAGGGAAAACTAATTAACTCTATGTTAATTGCTAACGAGTTTATTGCTGCGTTACCAGAACAAGAAGTTCCAGAAAAGACTGAAGGATACGAAGGATTCTTTCACTTATACGGAATTGAAGGAAAAGTTGAAGAAACTAACATTGGATTGATTGTTAGAGATCATGACATGGATAAATTCAATGAGCGTAAAGCATTATTGGAAAAAATTACTGCAGATTTAAATGCTAAACATGGTGCTGGAACTGTTGAAACAGAAATTAGCGACCAGTACTTTAACATGAAGGAAAAAGTGGTACCAGTAATGCATATTGTTGATGTTGCTGAAGAGGCAATGAAAAACCTAGGTATTACTCCGTTAATTAAACCAATTAGAGGTGGTACTGATGGTTCTCAACTATCATACATGGGATTACCTTGCCCAAATATATTTGCAGGTGGACATAACTTTCATGGACGTTATGAATATGTACCAGTAGAAAGCATTAAAAAAGCAATTGATGTTATTGTAGAAATTGTACAGTTAACAGCAAGAAAATAAGATTTACATAAATCTATAACTAAAAAAGCCACTCTACTAATGAGTGGCTTTTTTTATAACTACCTCATCCTAGACTTCTCCTCAAGGAGAAGGAACTTAAAAATACTATATCATACTAATATAACCAAAATAGTTTCCTCTCCTTTGAGAGAGGATTAAGGTGAAGAAAAATGAATAAAACCACCTCATCCTAACCTTCTCCTCGAGGAGAAGGAACTTAAAAATATAAAACTAAAAAAGCCTCTCAAATTGAGCGGCTTTTTTATGATAAAAGTAGCGATGCTACTTATTCAAACTCTTTTAAAGTCGCTGTAATAATAGAAACACAATCTAATAATTGCTCTCTGTTCATTACTAAAGGTGGTGCAAAACGAATGATGTTACCATGAGTAGGTTTCGCTAATAATCCGTTATCACGTAACTTCATACAAATGTTCCAAGCAGTATCACTATCTTCTGAATCGTTAATGATAATTGCATTTAACAACCCTTTTCCTCTTACTAAATTAACAATAGGACTAGTTGCAATAAACTTATTCATTTCAGCTCTAAAAAGTTGCCCTAATTCCTCAGCGTTTTCAGCTAACTTTTCATCTTTAACAACTTCTAAAGCAGCTACAGCTACAGCAGCAGCTACTGGATTACCTCCGAAAGTACTACCGTGGTTTCCTGGTTTAATAACATCCATAATGTTGTTATTAGCCAATACTGCAGATACAGGATATACTCCACCACTTATTGCTTTTCCTAGTATTAAAACATCTGGTTTAGCATCTTCATGATCTACACACACCATTTTACCAGTACGCGCAATACCTGTTTGCACCTCATCAGCAATAAACAATACATTATATTTATTACACAATGCTTTTACACCTGCTAAATATCCTTCTTGTGGTACATAAACTCCAGCTTCACCTTGAATAGGTTCTACCATGAATCCTGCAATATTTTTATTGTTTGCTAAAACTTCTTCTAAAGCTTTTAAGTTATCATACTCAATTTTAATAAACCCTTTTGTATAAGGACCAAAATTCTTTCTGGCAATAGGATCATTAGAAAAAGAAATAATTGTAGTTGTTCTTCCGTGGAAGTTGTTTTCACAAACTATTATTTCAGCTTCGTTTTCATCAATTCCTTTTACTTCATAAGCCCATTTTCTACATAATTTTAATGCAGTTTCAACAGCTTCAGCTCCTGTGTTCATTGGTAACAATTTGTCGAAACCAAAAAGTTCAGTGGCATATTTTTCATACTTCCCTAACACATCATTATAAAATGCTCTAGAAGTTAATGTTAATTGTTGTGCTTGAGCTACCATTGCTCCTACAATTTTCGGGTGACAGTGTCCTTGGTTTACTGCAGAA
>Ga0209291_1000116_pt1 | contig 78393 bp, 57 predicted proteins | sample GOMGulsemesocosm_FD_184633 | JGI IMG/M metagenome (GOLD analysis project Ga0209291, IMG submission 184633) | Methane-oxidizing microbial communities from mesocosms in the Gulf of Mexico - GOM9B Gulf of Mexico (SPAdes) (version 2) | ecosystem: Environmental > Aquatic > Marine > Cold seeps... | reverse complement strand
CTTTAAGTTATTTTCTTGCATATTTGCACTGTAATAACACATTAAAAATAAAAAAGTAAAGACTATGAACATATTTAATATACATAAATCGGGCGCTAAACTGCGACTTTTTAGGTCAATGTTCTAGTTGAAAAACTTTTAAAAGATAGTAAAAGCGTCCAAAATTTATTTTTTGGACGTTTTTTTTTAGTTTTTTTTCAAAAACATGTAGATGCCAATACATCGTGTAAGTTTTCCCTACATATCAAACAATCAAAGGGTTATCTAAATCCTATACATCTGCTTAAATGTGGACAGGAATTCTATTGTCAAAAACCAGCTTAAACAATTGATTGTCAGTAAAATAAAAGATTAAAATTAGTTGTATAATTTAAAAACACATTGCATCTTTGCATCGCAATACTGCAACAACAAACATTTAAAACGAAGTATCATGTTCAATTATCAAATTAACAAAAACATACAAAGAGAACCAGGTTCTTTTTATTGTTTACTTCGCGACTTTCACAAATAGAATAGCAAATCACTATATATATGAAAAGTCCGAAGTTTTAAAATTTCGGACTTTTTTTATGGCTATTATTTTCTAAAAATTTTCCGAAATGATTTTAAGATCAGGAACCAACCAAAAGTTGTGTTCCTAAATAAAAACATCTCAAAATTAAATTATGGGAAATAAATTAAAAGGAAAAGACCTAATAAAATTGGGGTTTCCAAAGAATAATAGTATCAATATAGCCTTAGGGCAAATTAACAGATACCGAAAAAGAGAAAAGAAAGAACGAATTTTAGAAGAGGCTAAAGAAGTATTACTGTATCCTGAAAAATTTCAAGGAAATGCCATTTGGGGTAAGGTTGCTGAAGGTTTAGTAAAACCAGTTGAAGTTCAAAGACATCAGTTACGTAATACACGTGTTCCATTTTCCATTTATGGTGAAAATGAAATTGATGAACAAGCAAAATTTCAGTTGTACGATGCTTTAAAGTTACCAATAGCTGTTCAAGGAGCATTAATGCCTGATGCACACTATGGTTATGGCTTACCAATTGGTGGTGTTTTAGCAACTGATAATGCTGTAATTCCGTATGGAGTAGGAGTAGATATAGGGTGTAGAATGTGTTTAACCATATATCCCATTCCAGTATCTTACTTGAAAGGAAAGCAACATCAATTTGAAAATATTTTAAAGAATCACACCAAATTTGGAATGCGTGAAACGCATGATAAAAAGCAAGATCATGAAATATTTTATAGAGATGAGTTTTCAGATATTCCGTTAATAAAGCGCTTAAAAAGCAAAGCGTATAATCAATTAGGAACTTCGGGTAGTGGAAATCATTTTGTGGAGTTTGGGAGTGTGTCAATTACGGAAACTGACAATGAGTTTGGGGTAGCAATAGGAGAATACATTGGTGTATTATCTCATAGTGGCTCAAGAGGATTGGGAGCTAATATTGCTAAACACTATACGTATGTAGCAACTAAACAATGTCACTTACCTAAAAACGTACAGCATTTAGCGTGGTTAGATATGAATACACATGACGGTCAAGAGTATTGGTTAGCTATGAATTTAGCTGGAGATTATGCACAAGCTTGTCATGATAATATTCATGAAAGAATAACAAAATTAATAGGTTCTAGACCAGTTGCTAAAATTGAAAATCATCACAATTTTGCATGGAAAGAGATGGTAAACGGTAAGGAATGTATTGTACATAGAAAAGGAGCGACGCCAGCAAAAATGAATGAGCTAGGTATTATTCCGGGTTCTATGACAGCACCAGGATATATTGTTAAAGGCTTAGGAAATAAAGAAAGTTTACAATCGGCATCACATGGTGCAGGAAGAAAACACTCTAGAAGAAAATGTAAAGAAAAATTTACCAATAGTGACTTAAAACATCAATTAAAAATGAATGATGTATCGCTTATTGGAGGTGGAATTGATGAAGCACCAATGGCTTATAAAGATATTAAAAAAGTTATTGATAATCAGCAAGAATTGATTGGAGTGTTAGGAACTTTTACTCCAAAAATTGTACGAATGGATAAGTGATATCACTTACAAAAATTATTAAAAATTGAAATCATGGGAGCAAATCATAATATTAAAAGATACGGAGAATTATGGCCTGATTACCGAATAGAATTAGGGCTAGAAATATTAGAAAAATTAAAAAAATGGATTGTATTATCTGGAGGTTGGGCATGGCATTTTATGTCAGAACCAAATCATACAGAATATAAACATGCTCACGACCATAAAGACATCGATATTTTTGTGAATCCAGAAAATGTTGCACAAGTAATGCACATTTTATTAGAAGAGGGGTTTCAAAAAGTATGGACACGATATGATCATTTACCAAGCAATGAAAACTTTAGACGTTATGAAAAAGTAGATTGGTTGCATATGGGTAGAGCAGTACGCATAACTATAGATTTTTTTGAATCAAGTACTATAAAAACAAAACAAGTAAATGGCTGGAAAGTAGTAGAACCAGAAGAATTATTAAGTTTTTATAGTAATATTCATTCAAGTGATAAATGTTGGGCAGTTAAAACTGCTGTTAAATTACTATCAGAAGGAAAAAATCCAATAGGTAATCCATTATTAACTAAAAATCCATTAGGATAATAAAAATGGAAACAAAAACAATACAAATATCAGCAGGTAAAGGACCAGTAGAGTGTGCTTATGTGGTTGCAAAGGTGTTGAAAATATTCCTTAAAGAGTTGGTGAACAATAAGATTGAGTACCAAATACTTCATAAAGAAAACGGAATAGAAAATGGCACCGTGCAATCGGTAAGTATACAGTTAAGTGGTAATAATCTTGCTGATGTTTTAAAAAATTGGTTGGGCACCCTACATTGGGTTGGAACATCTACTTATAGAAAATATCATAAGCGCAAAAATTGGTTTATTGGCTGTTTTGAAGTTAACGCTTTACAGGAAATAAGAATTAAAGAAAGTGACATACAATTTCAGGCAATTAGAAGTTCAGGACCTGGAGGACAGCATGTAAACAAAGTAAGTTCTGCTATACGAGCAAAACATATTAATACAGGTTTACAAGTAGTGGTAATGGATAGCAGATCACAACATCAGAATAAAAAAATAGCGATAAAACGATTACAAGAAAAAGTGAGCTATTTTAATATTGAACAGGCTAAAGAACAATTAAAAAATCAGTGGGATAACCATCAAGAATTAGAACGTGGAAATCCAATTAAGGTTTTTAAAGGAACAGATTTTAAAAATATTAAAAAGGATAAATCATTTAAAAATAAACGCAATCAATTAAAAAACGATTTGCGTAAACACATAGAATAATATGGGAACATTAGCGAACAATTACGTTTTTAAAGCAATTGAAAACTATCCTTACGATTTAGAAGAAACTATGGAGGCATTAAACTATGCGCTTTCATATGATGAAAACAATACAATGGCTTTAACTTTATTAGGAAGGGTGTATGCTGAAAAGCTATTTAAATATGAAGATGCCCTAGTGTATTTTAAACAAGTATTAGCTGAAAACATACATGCTTATGAGGTTTATATACCATATATACACACATTATTATGGAATCATGATTATCAGGAAGCTAAAAAGTTTGTCAATTTTGCGCTTACGGTAAAAGGAGCTGATAAGGCTACATTATATTTAAAGAAAGCCATCATTTTTGAGTATTTAAAAAAATATAAAAAGGCATTAACTTTTATAAAACTAGCTAAAGAACATACGTTTAATAATGACTTTATGTATGAAATTGATCAGGAGAAAGAACGTATCAAAAACAAATTGCCTAAAAAGAAGAAATGTACTAAGAAGAAGGAAAAAGGCAAAAAAAGTAAAAAATAATTTTGATACGCAAATTGATTGCGCATTAAGGCTACACTTTTGTAATGTAATTAAGAAATAAGAAAAGAGTATTCATCTAACTGTGACAAAGAGAATCGTTAAGGCAAATTAAAATTATTATGATAGTTGATACATTTATAAATAAAGATAAAGAGTTCTGGATGGATTTAGAAATCTTTTGTATGGCAGAATGTTGTGGGATTGATGCCTTTGATTTTTCAAAACTAAAACTAAAAGAAACAATAAAAAGCTATAATAGTGATTCCTTAATTAAAAATTTAGATGACTTGTTAACTTTTTTGAAACAGAAAAAATCGAGTAAAATTTCAATCTTTTTATGGAATCATATAGAAGATCGAGTCTTATTTATTAAAAGAATAGAAAATATCAAGCAAGTCTTGTTGCGTGTTTCAGTATAGCACCATTGTATAAATCCTTACAGTTATGTATCAGGTTTTTATATACAACTCGGCTTGAAGGTTTCGGGTATTTCCCAAAAAATATCCACAACTCTATGTACGGAGGTTCGAATCCTTCCATAACGAAAGTTATGTAGCACAGTCCGGTTATGCAATAGAAAATTCGTGGGTTCGAATCCCACTGCTCGAAAGAGTATGGCGGAGCGGTTAAACGCACTAGATTTAGGTTCTAGTAATTATGGTCAGGCCTTAGGGCTTCGGTTCGAATCCGACTTTTGGCTCAAGTTGTAGCCTCCCAAAGCTAATCATCTTTTAAAACTGATTACAGATAAAAAACGATACGTTCTGAATGAGTTTCTATAGAAACACTCAAAAAAGAACCTTGAAGTTTTTAAATGTAAAATTTGAAAGTGATGACTTTTTATTAATCAGTTGATTTCATTAATGATCTCACCCCATTTATAAAGAAGAATTACTGCCAATTTTTAGACTGATTACTTCCGTGATTTGTGGAGCATTTAAACGTATCGTTTTATTAAAAAGAACACATATTTCTCCGTTACAGAGATTATTATAAATATTAAACACTTCTGAAATTTTATTTCAGAAATAAAAATTATAAAAAATGAAAAGAATAAGAATTAATGAAGGAAAAATAGGATTGGTATTTAAGAATGGTGATTATCAAAAAGTAATCACCAGAGGTACACATTGGTTATACTTTAATCAAGATTTATATGTATTTGATTTGACTAAAGAGTTTATTACAGGACTCTCTATGGAGATTTTATTAAAAGATGCTGCTTTAGCAGAAATGATAGAAACTGTAGCGGTATTGGATAATGAGTTTGTATTAGTTTATGAAAACAATAACTTTAAAAAAGTTTTACAAGCGGGTAGGTACTTTTACTGGAAAGGTTTTATAAATAGAACATTCCAAACAGTAGATACAAGCAAAATATACATCACTGAAAATATTGATAAAGCATTGTTTAGCAATTACGAATTGAATAAACACATCAGGTTATTTGAAGTTGCAACTTATGAAAAGGCATTATTGTTAGTAGATGATGTATATGCAAAAACGTTAACAGGAGGTACGTATAGATTTTGGAAAAATGATACCACAATAAAAATTGCAAAAGTAGATATGAGACAATTGCAATTAGAAATTGCAGGTCAAGAATTGTTAACCAAAGATAAAGCGAATGTAAGAATCCACTTTTATACACAGTATAAAGTTACTGACATTGATAAAGCTTTGTTAGGAAACAAAGATTATGAAAAGCAATTGTATATTTTAATGCAACTAGCTTTAAGAACTTATGTAGGTGGATACACTTTAGATGAATTATTAGAGAAAAAAGAAAATATTGCAACAGCAGTATTTGAAGAAGTATCTACAAAAACAAATCAATTGGGTGTAACGGTATTGAATTGCGGTATTAGAGATGTAATTTTAACTGGAGATATGAAGGAGATTATGAACCAAGTTTTAATTGCACAAAAAAAGGCACAAGCCAATATTATTACTAGAAGAGAAGAAACAGCTTCTACAAGAAGTTTATTAAATACTGCAAAGTTAATGGAAGACAATGAAATGTTGTTTAAGTTGAAAGAAATGGAGTATGTAGAAAAAATAGCTGATAAAATTGGTGATATTACAGTATCTGGTAACGGAAATGTAGTAAAGCAATTAAAAGAAATTTTTGCTGTTAATAAATAAAATAACCACCAGTGTAGTACTGGTGGTTATTTGTTTTTAAACTTAAATTAAAAATATAATATAATATAATATAATATAATATAATATAATATAATCAAAACGGCCTCATAGAATTTTGGTTAAACAATAGGTGAGTGGAGTAAAGACCTAATTAAATAAGTTTATATTTGTTGTTACAACTAACCTAATAACTGAGAATGGAATACATTTTATTACTTGTAATAATTGGAATGCTGTTTTATATAAATTCCAAGCTAAATTCAAAAATTGATACATTAAATACTACTGTAGAAACACTCCAAAGTAAATTAAACCGTTTACTAACTATAGGGAGTATAAAACCTCCTAGTTCAGAAAAGGCATCAGTTTCCCCTCCTCAAAAACAACCTGTAAAATCCCCCGAGGTTGTTGTTTCTCCAGTTTCAGAAAAAATAATCCCTATACAACCAGTTGTAATAAAGGCACCTAAACAGGTAGCTGTGGTTGAAAAGAGGCCATCTATTAAAACTCCTAAAACACCTGCACCACCAAAAGTAAGTTTATGGGAACGTTTTAAAGAACAAAATCCTGATTTAGAAAAGTTTATTGGGGAGAACCTTATTAATAAAATTGGAATTCTAATTTTAGTTTTGGGAATAAGTTACTTCGTTAAATATGCAATTGATAAGGATTGGATTAACGAACCTGCACGTGTTGGGATTGGAATATTAGCAGGGTCTTTAATACTAACTCTAGCATATAAATTGCAGAAAAAATACGCTTCCTTTAGTTCTGTTTTAGTAGCTGGTGCCATAGCAGTATTTTATTTTACCATTGCTATCGCTTTTCATGAATACAAATTGTTTAATCAAACGGTTGCTTTTATAATAATGGTACTCATTACTGCTTTTAGTTGTTTGATTTCGCTATCCTACAACCGAATGGAATTAGCTATTTTATCACTTATCGGTGGTTTTGCAGTTCCTTTTATGATAAGTACAGGGAGTGGTAATTTCGTGGTACTATTTAGTTATATAGTTATTTTAGATATTGGAATATTAACCTTAGCCTATTTTAAAAAATGGAACCTGGTTAATATTCTTGCATTTGCATTTACTATTTTATTGTTTGGAGGGTGGCTACTTACAGAAATGAATACTGAAGCACCTCATTACCTTGGAGCAATGATTTTTGCTTTTGTGTTTTACCTCATTTTTGTGTTGACCAACATCATCAATAACATCCGTACAAAAGGAACATTCTCAAAACCTCAATTGGCAATTTTAGCCATCAATAGTTTTATCTTTTATGGCTTTGGCATGCTTATTTTAAGTAAGTATCATCCAGAATTATCTGGACTCTTTACAGCTGTTTTAGCATCGCTTAATCTAGTATATGCATGGATATTATTCAAGAAATTTGGTTTGGATAAAACAGCCGTGTATTTATTAATTGGTTTAACATTAACTTTTATAACGTTAGCAATTCCAGTTCAGTTTGAAGGAAACTATATTACCTTATTTTGGGCTGCAGAAGCTGCTTTATTAATGTGGTTGGCAAAAAAATCTCAAATAAAAAGTTATCGATTTGCATCAGTATTGGTACAAAGCTTAATGTTGCTTAGTTTATGTATTGATTGGATGCTACTATATAAAGGAAATGATGAATTGATAATTGTATTCAATCCAATTTTTAGTACTGGAATAGTTGCTGTTGCTTCCTTGGTTGTAGTTAGGTATATATTGGACTCTGAAATAGAAGTATTGAAAAAGTTCAATATTGTATTTAACCCAATACAATATCGAAAGTTAATGGGCACATTGTCCATACTACTAGGATATTTCGTGGGTATGTTTGAAATAGGATATCAATCGGGTATGTATCTAGGATCCGAGACACATACGTTATATACTTTACCAGTTTTGTATCATTTGCTATTTACAGCAGTAGTAGCTTTTTTTCTGTATAGAAAGAAAACAAACTTGTCATTAAAAATATTGAATGTAATTGCTATTGGTAATATACTTGCGTACACCTTTTTATTTTTCAACCTTCCATTCATGGAGCAAAAACATAATATTAGTGTGGGGCAGGGTAGTCAGGTTTCTTATTATATTCATTATTTATCTTTGGGCTTGGTGGCATATTTTGGATATTTACTGTATAAAACAAACGAAAATCAAAAAGTATTTTCGTTAGCCAATCATCGATTTTTCATTTGGGGAGCTGCTTTTGTACTCGTTTTTTTAGTAAGTTCCGAATTGATTTTGCATGGAATTCAACTAATGGACTTACAAGTGACATCAGCAATGATTACAGAGCACTCATCTGGTTTTAGTGATAGTAGTGCTTTTTATCACAAACAATATCTAGCATCTAATCTTATTAGTGAAGCGAAGTTTAAAATTATTAAAACGGGTTTGCCTGTATTATGGGGTGTATTAGCCTTTGTGTTTTTAGTATTAGGTATCAAAAAGCAAGTAAAAAGCTTGAGAATAATAGCTTTGTCCCTATTAGGAATTACTATAGTAAAGCTATTTACCTATGATATTAGTAATGTATCTGAAACAGGAAAAATAATAGCATTTATATTATTAGGAGCATTAATATTAGTTATTTCATTTGTGTACCAAAAGATAAAAGTATTGGTCATTGATGAAGATAAAACAACAGAAAATGAATAAAACACTTAGTTTTTTAGTACTATTAGTAGCGACAGTGACTTTTGCACAACAAAAGCATATAACAGCTAAATTAGCACCAATTGAAGCGGATGGTTTGTATAAAGTTCAAATACCACACGAGGTACGTTCATATGCAAAACAAGACATGAGTGATTTTAGAATTTGGGATTCAAATGAAACTCAAGTTCCATATTTTATTCACAAAGACGATAAGGAATCGAGGGTTTCTAATTTTTCAGAATTTTTAATCATTTCTAAAAGCAATATACCAGATACGCTTTCAACTTATATATTTAGTAACCCAAAAGAAGAAATTCAAAAAGCAGTATTATCTATAGCTAATTATCAAGGAAAAAAAAGCTATAATTTACAAGGTAGTAATGACCAAAAAGAATGGTTTGGAATTGTAAACAACAAACAATTACACAATCTTAATAGTTCGAAAAACACAAGTATCTACAAGATTATTAATTTTCCATTGTGTTCTTATCAATTCTTAAAAATTGTATTTAATGATAAAGAATCATTACCCATAAACCTTTTAAGTATAGGAACTGCTACTACAGAAATAACAAAATCAGCTATGGAAGAAATTCCTGTTCAGAGTAGTTTAATTTCTAATGTATTAAATTCAAAAAAAACAGGGATTCATATTGAGTTTGAACATCCGGAGATCATAAATGAATTACATTTTAATATAACTTCACCTGAATTATTTAATAGGAGAGCAAGAGTATATGTTTTAAATGAAAGAGAAGTAAAACATAAACTAGAAACGTATCAACAAGACATCACTAGTTTTATAATTAACTCTGATACGGATAATCATTTTTCAATTCCTTCCTTTTTTGGGAAAGAACTATATATTGAAATTGAAAATCAGGACAATCCAAAACTGAGCATCTCATCTATTAAGTTTTTTCAAACAACTTGGTATGCAGTTGCTAACCTAAAACAGAATGAGAAGTATACTATTTCAGCTGGTGATGAAAAATTAAATACTCCAAAGTATGATATTTTTTCATTTAGAAAGAACATTTCAGAAAACTTACCTAAATCAAGAATGCTCTCTATTAAATACACTAAGGATAAAGTAAAAACAAAAGCAATCACATCACTTTGGCAAAAATCTTGGTTTATGTGGCTCTGTATTGGGTTTGCTGCTATTATAATTGCTTATTTTTCTACAAATTTGATAAAAGATTTAAAGAAGTAATACTTTTATAAAACGGCCTCATAGAATTTTAGTTAAAACAATAGGTGAGTGGAGCGACCATATTTTAGGGTAGTTTTATTAGGCCAACGCATCAACTCGCTCAAAATTACAAAGCTTCACAGGAGCTTTGTAATTTGTGCCGTCTAAAATATAGCGTAACAAACCGTTTATTGTTTCCAAAATTATGTGCAGCCTTGAATTTTTGTTTCTTTTGTTTAAAGACAAAAGATAATGAAGAAACTTTTAAATGTTATTACTATAACGAGATTATAACAAGTGTATAGAAATTTTAAAGCTGGGATTATGCGTTAGGAAAACTTTATACTATTGCGGGAACTACACGAAAACAAATTGAAAACTTTTTAAACGAGAATATTCAAGGAATGCAGAAAATATTTATATCCTAAAAGGTTTTGCTTTTTTTTGGCGTTGGCAAGCGATGGATAATTGTGTGTAAAATAAATTGCCAGAGCAATTTGATTTTATAAAACAATCGAGCGCCTTTGGCGAGCGGCAATTTTACATAACGACTAATTATGGCTTCAAATGTCTAGTTAGCAATATTCTTATAATTCCCGTATTTTAAAAATACTGAACCATTGTACAGAATATTAAAATTAAACGAAACCTCAAAACCATGAATCTATAAACACCCAAGTACTACAAATAGTAATGAAACTAGAAATATTATGGGATATTTTACATAATAGAGAATTATAGCTTTAAAATGGATATACAGCTATAAAAACAATTATAATACATTTGAACTATAATTTATATTATGTAAAATAGAGTATTTGTACTACTCTTAGGGATTTATAATCTACACTGTGTCATTAATAATGAAATATGAAAAAAAATTACTCTTTAGTGTATTTTGATCCTAACAATTCTGAAGCTTCCATAACAATCATCTTAGCCTGATTGTCATCAGCTTTGACTATTTGTTTTAAGATATTCAATTTGTTTATGGGAACAACAACAAATATAATGTCTTTATTTTCAGTTGAGCTTAAATCATTTCCTTTTACTATAGTTCCAGAAACACCTATGGTATCCTTTATAAGCTTCCCTAATTTAATTAAACATTTAACGGATGAAATATGTACAATTTTTTCATTTGGACGTCCCGTTAATATTAAATCAATCAATTTAGTTGCAGTATAAATACTGATCATACTCCATAACGCCAATTCAACACTATTAAAAACAAATCCAGCGGCTGTAACCACTATAGCATCCAAAATAAGCATTACAGTCCCGGTTTTCATAGTTGTTTTCGAGGTTATAATACTTGCAATAATTGTTCCCCCACCAGCAGAACCTCCTCCTTTAAAAATAAAACCGAGGCCAGCTCCTACCAAAACACCACCATACAATGTGGCCAAAATAGGGTCATTACTCAAAGTATTTAATCCCAAAACCTTGGCAAGAATATCTATGCATCCACCCATTAATACAATGGCAATCGTTGTTTTTAAAGCAAAATATTTTCCTAAATATTTAATACTTACGGCCAATAACGGAATGTTAATCAGTGTAAATAATGTTCCTATAGATATGTTAAATAAAGAATGAAATATGATTGCTAAACCTGCAGTCCCACCAGTTGCTATGTCATTTGGGCTCAAAAAACCAACTACCCCGAATGCTAAAAAAAAGCTTCCTATGGTAATAAATAAATAATTTAGTACTTCTTTTTTCATATTTATTATATTGAAGTCGTTTATGCAATACGTTGTAAAATTATCCTATTTATAAATGCTAACACATGATAAATGTTATGTTAAATTACACCAAAATATGTAATTCACCCCCTTTTACTATTTTTTTATAGCATACTTTTGTAGCATGATTCAACAAGAAAAATCTCAATTAGAATTTATTACTCTAATGGCCTCGTTAATGGCTATGGTAGCGTTATCAATTGATGCATTATTACCAGCATTAGATCAAATAGGGATAACTGTTGGTTTTAATAAAGTTACTGATGGTCAGTTATTGGTGACTATGATATTTTTAGGATTGGGAATTGGACAATTATTTTTTGGACCATTATCGGATACCTATGGTAGAAAGAAAATGATTTATGTAGGCTTTATACTGTTTGTTTTTGCAAGTTTTATTTGTGTTTTTTCTGAATCACTAACAATTATGATTGCTGGAAGAATTTTGCAAGGAATTGCATTATCTGCCCCTAGAACTATTAGTATATCAATAATTCGAGACAGTTATGAGGGCGATTATATGGCTAAAATAATGTCGTTTGTAACCGTAATATTCATTATAGTCCCAACCATAGCACCTGCTTTAGGGAAATTCATCCTAGACTATTACTCATGGCAAGCAATTTTTTATGTGCAACTCCTTTTTGTCGTTATCATAGGTTTTTGGTTTGCTATACGACAGCCAGAAACTTTATCAAAAGCAAATAGAATTCCTTTTACCCTCAAAGTTTTTATTACTGGGACTAAAGAAGTTTTTAGTTATAAAAAAACTATTGCTTGCACCGCCATTTCTGCGCTAATTACCGGGTCATTTATGGTGTATTTAAGCGCTTCTCAGCAGGTATTTCAATTGCAATATGGCTTAGTGGATGAGTTTCCGTATATATTTGCTTCTTTAGCATTAACAGTTGGTGGTGCTACTTTTTTAAACGGAAAATTAGTGATGAAATACGGTATGGAGTTTTTATTAAAATGGGCTTTATTTGGCTTTGCAGTGGTTTCAGTATTGTATGTAATCCTATTTTATAATGCAATAAATCCATCAATTGAAATACTACTCCTCTTTTTCGGAATGCAATTTTTTTTCATCGGATTTATTTTTGGAAACCTTCGTGCTTTAATGATGCAACCTATAGGACATATTGCTGGTATTGGTGCTGCAATAACAGGATTTATTGCTACGCTGTTTTCGGTACCTTTAGGAACTTTTATTGGAAGTTTTGTAAGCACTACTGCCCTACCTATGTTTATTGGTTTTGCTCTATGCGGATGTTTATCAGTATTCATTTATTATTTATTAAAACGATTGTCTTAAAATGATAGCTATTTGTTTTGAAGATGAATACATACTTGCAGTACACAAACCCAATAATGCTTTGGTACATCATTCTAGTATGGCTCGTAATCAATCAGATGAAAAGTCATTGATTCAGCTATTATTTGATGAGTATAAGCTTCCCTTCTATCCTGTTCATCGGTTAGACCGGAAAACTTCAGGTGTTTTACTCTTTGCTAAAAAGAAAGGATATGTAGCTCCTTTTCAGGAACTTTTTGTAACCAATCAAATTCAGAAAACCTATTATGGAATAGTACGTGGACATATTTCCGAATCAGGTAAAATAGACACTCCTGTTAAAGGTAGAGATGCTAATGTACATAAAGAGGCACTCACCTATTTTAAACAACTTAAAACTGTTGAATTGGGTATCCCAGTGCATCCATATGCTATGTCAAGATATAGTTTGGTGGAATTAACGCCAAAAACTGGACGTTTACATCAATTACGAATACATTTAAATAAAATATCACACCCACTAATAGGCGATCCAAAATACGGGGATCGATTTCATAATAGAATGTTTGAAACAGAGTTTAGTTGTTCAAATTTGTTTTTACACGCTAAACAATTAGAATTTATTCACCCATATACTCATGAAAAACTATTGATTACAGCTAATTTCCCTAGCAATTGGAATACAATCTTCACCAAATTCAATTGGTTTTAGTAATTTAAAAAGAAAGCCTCAAGTATTTACTTGAGGCTTTCTTTTTAAAACTAGGTTATCTTTTTAGCTTATTTTTTCAATAGTAATTTTACAGCTGCTTCTATTTGTTTGTCAATTCCTTCAGAAACTGATTTATAATCATTCTTCACCTTAACGTCTGGTTCAAACTGATTGTTTTCTTGTAATTTATTATCGGTTCCCATTACTCCTACTTGTGGAATACCAAAATAGATATTATTGTTAATTTGTGTTTCCCACCAAACTGCTGTCATGGTTCCAGGAACAGGCATACCTATTGTTTTTCCAATATTTAATGCCCTATAAGCAAAAGGAAAACCGTGCGCATCAGAATAATTTCCTTCGCCAATTAACACTGCAGAATCTCTGTACCATTTTTCTAAAGGTTCATTCCCTATTTTTTGTCCTCGAGGCACAAATGAAGCATATAGTTTTCCATTCAAGAATGTAGCTAAATCATCATGTAACCATCCCCCACCATTGAAACGAGTATCAACTAGCAATGCATCTCTATCAGCATATTTTCCAAGCGCTTGTGAATATACCTTTCGGAAACTTTCATCATTCATTCCTCTAACGTGAACATAACCAATTTTACCTCCCGATAGTTTGTCTACCATAGCAGCATTGTTTTTTACAAAACGTTCATATTTTAAATTATACATTTTTCGTAAAGAAATTGGTTTGAATACCTGCTTAGTCTCTTTCCCACTTTTTGTTTGATAAGTCACTAACACATTTTCACCAGTCAAATTTTTCATTAAAGCATGGTAATTAGAGAGGTTTTTAACTTCATTCCCATTAATTGCTTTAATAACCATTCCAACACTAGCTTTAGAATCATTTATTAATAACGGACTCTTTTGAATAATTTCAGAAACCTTTACACCTACTCCAGTATAATTATAATCAGGATAAAAACCTAAAGAAGAAGTTTGGTCTCCTCCTTCTTTATTAAAACGATAACCTGAACCTGTATGAGATGCATTTAACTCTCCCAATAATTCACTTAACATTTCGGCAAAGTCATTTCCATTATTAATAAAAGGTAAAAATTTAGCATATTCTTGTTTATAAAAGCTCCAATCTACCCCATGCATATCTTCCACATAAAACTTTTTAAGTGTTTGTCTCCACACATGATTAAATATAAATTCAAACTCCTGTTGTTGATTCCATTCCATTTTAGCCGAGTAGTTCACTGGCTTAGCTTTACCATTATCTAAATTTACTTTCTGAATTTTCTTTCTTGATAGGACAATGATATTTTTCTCCTCTTTGTCAAACTGTAAGTAACCATTCCCTGTTCCTAACTTAGATAGCAACTTTGTTTCATTTTTCTTAAAATCTCTTACCCATAAATCAAAACCTTTTTCTACTCTTGTTAAGTAATATAATTTAGATCCGTCTTTAGTTAATAAAGCATCACTTAAGCTTGAAGAGTGGTTAGTTAGCCTTCTTACTCTATCTTTACTATTTTCTAAATCAAAAACTAGTGCCTTTACAGTTTCGTCTTTCTCAGCGTCTTTTTTCTTCTTCTTTTTATCTTTAGAATCTTCTTCCTTACTATTTTTATTTTCCTCTTTTTCAGCCTCTTTTGATTCTTTTAATTCAGCTTCTGTTAAATTAAATTTATCAAAAGATTTCTGTGTTAAAAACATAGCATAACTATCGGATTGACTACCCCAACTAGCGTGAGCACGCATTCCGTTGCGACCTGATGACCAAATGATGGCTTCACCACCCATAGCCCACTTTGCATTACCACATCCATAACCAGATTCCGTTAGGTTAATTAGTTTAGTTCCATCTGCAGAAAGCAACCCTATATCATCATTCCATCTGTCAAATGGTAAATAACTTACCAATAACCATTTGCTATCCGGTGACCATTCATAAGATTGATCACCATCAGAATAAGAATAGTTATATTTCTTTTCTAATAAAGTTCTTGTTTTTTTAGAGTCAATATTCATCACTTTTAAAACAACACGTTCTTCTAAAAAAGCAATTTCTTTCCCATCAGGAGAATAACGTGGTTGAAAAGTTTCTTTATCAGTTTTTATAAGTGTTTCTTCTTTTAAAACAGTTGAACTATAAAAGAGTTTTTCTTCTTTCCTATCCAATGAAACCTGATAGATATTCCAGCTTTCTCCCCGTTCACCAGCAAATAAAATTGATTTTCCATCAGGACTAAAACTAATATCTCTTTCCTCTTCAGATGTATTCGTAATACGTTTTGATTTACTATAATCCAAGGCAGATACAAACACTTCTCCTCTAGCAACAAACGCAATTTCTTTTCCGTTAGGAGAATAAACAACTTCAGAAACTTGTCCCTTTACATCAATCAATTCTGTTGTATTATAATTATCATCATTGTTAATATGGATAGCTACTTTTGTTGCTTTAGCTCCTTCTTGCATGGTATACAGTTCTCCATCAAAACTAAATGACAACATTCCAGAATCAGATTTTGATAAAAAACGTACAGGGTGTTTATCAAAATGTGTTATTTGAGTACTATTATTAGTACTAATAACTTGTTTCCAAACATTAAAAGAACCCGATTTTTCAGATAAATAATAAAACGATTGCTCATCTGCACTCCAAATTGGGTTTCTATCTTCTCCTTTAAAAGTAGTTAATTGCGTATGGTTTTTAGTAGCAGTATCATATATCCATATATCTCTTGTTACAGAAGATGTATGGTGCTTTCTCCATTGGTTTTCATATCCTTTTCGGTCATGATAAATAAGCTTCGTATTATCTTTATTCCAAAGAGCATCTTGTGCTGGAGTAGTTAATATTTGATTCAAATTACCCTCACTATTTACTGAATATAATTCAGGTAAAACTCCTGAAGGATACTGGCTATTAGTATGAGCATCTAGTCTACTAGAACTAAATAAAATAGTTCCGTTTTTATCAAAAGAATGTGGGTAATCACTTGAAGAATGAAATGTTAATCTTTTAGCAGTACCTCCATTAGATGGCATTTCAAAAACATTATAATTACCATATCTGTTAGATGCAAAAGCAATTTTATTACCATCTTTAGACCATATAGCCATAAAATCATGATCCTGATGTGTTGTTATTGCTCTAGCTTCTCCTCCTTTAGAAGCCACTAAATAAATATCCCCTTTATAATTAAAAGCAATAGTGTTTCCATCTGGAGAAATACTTGGATATCTCAGCCATAAAGGGCCTTGTGCCAAAGCTACTGTAGAGATTAGAATACCGAATAATACTACTATTTTTTTCATTGAGTAATGTGGTTGTTTGTTAGTATTACGAATATAAGCTAAATAAAAGTTTTTAATATATATATCAATTATCTTATTTTTACTTAATGCAACAAAACGTAATCTTCTTATTATTAGATGTAATTGGTGTGATACTCATTTTTAAATGGATATTACAGCAGTTCTCAGATTTTTCAACTATTGCTAATAAAATTAATTTTTTCAGTTTAAAACGCTTTAAATCATTGTTATTAATAGTTCTTTTAATTGGTATCCCGATATTAATTATTAATACTACAGCTATTGCAGCTATATTTCATTTATCAGACAATCAGTTGCAAGAACATAAACTCTTCTATTGTATTGGAGTTTCTTTTTTTATTAGCTTAATTTGGTTGTTATATATTATTAAATTAGATGTTTTTGAAAAAGAGAAAAAAAGATACATCTTGCTCATTCTATTACTTTCTATTGTTGCTACTTGTTTTTCTGAAATACCATATGGAGTAATCCATAAACTTGGTTTTATTGATTCTGAATTACCAGGCTATAGCTTTATTTACAGTGTATTTGGTATCGGTTTTATTGAAGAAACTATCAAGTTTATCCCTTTTTTAATTCTATTAAAATTTACTAAAGCTATTAATGAACCTTACGATTATATCTTTTATGCATCAGCTTCTGCTTTAGGATTTGCTTTTGTAGAGAATGCTATGTATTTAAATAACTATGGCTTATCTATTATTAATGCCCGTGCTTTATACGCTACTGTGGCACACATGACCTTTAGTTCCGTAATTGGTTATGGACTGTTTTTAATTAAATTTAGTAAAATAAAGTTACCACCTGTAGTTGTATTTATAGGCTTTTACCTATTAGCAATGTTATCGCATGGATTTTATGATTTTTGGTTGATAAATAAAGCTGTATCTCGTTTTGAAGGGCTTACCACACTGTTCTTTCTCGCTACAGTTCATATTTGGTTTATCATGAAAAATAACACCATTAATAATTCCAATTTTTACAACAAATATATTCGTATTGATAATGATAAAATTAAAGTGTATTTAATTATTAGCTTATTGTCGATATTTATGAGTAGCTATATATATGTTGCTTTTTCTTGGAATGCACAAAAAGCCAATATTTTCTTTCTTAAATCGATATTCGCTTACGGGTATATTATTCTATATTTGATAGCTACTTTATCACGTTTTAATCTAATCCACGGAATACTAAAACCAATTCAAGTGAGTATTAAGATACTATTTCCTGAGCTAAAGTAACACTTTAACTTGCTTACTCACCACGCTGACTACTAGTTAGATAAGTGTCTTTCATAGTTTTTGTCTATGGTTAAAAAAAACTCCGTTTTCAAGCAGTTTCATTCTTGTAGCGAAGTAAACGAAGTGCATTTAAAACAACCAATAATGTTGAACCCTCATGGATAATAACAGCCGGCCCAATTGTAGCATAACCTAAAATAGTTGCAGGAATTAATACCACCACTATACCTAAACTTATCCAAAGATTTTGTTTAATTATCATCTTCGATTTTCTACTCAACCCAATTACAAAAGGTAAATTCTCAATTTTATCAGACATTAAAGCAACATCAGCAGTTTCTAGTGCAACATCACTACCGGCAGCCCCCATAGCAATACCTACAGTACTATTTGCCATCGCAGGTGCATCATTCACCCCATCCCCTACCATTGCAATTTTAGTATATTTATTTTTTAATTCTAGAATTGCAGTTACTTTATCTTCTGGTAACAGATTCCCTTTCGCTTCAGTTAAACCAATCTGTTTTGCTATTGAATCACCAACAACTTGATGATCTCCAGTAAGCATAATCATTTTTTTAATCCCTATGCCTTTCAGGTTTTTAAGGGTGGTTTTAGCACTTTTTCTTGGGACATCCATTACACTAACCAAACCTATCAATTCATTTTTATAAGCTACTAACATTGTTGTATGACCATCAGCTAGTAATTCATTCATTTGTGTTTTAATTTCATCAGAAACAATAACATGATGTTCAATCATTAATTTCTCATTCCCGATAAATACTTCTTCTCCACTATATTGCGCTGAAATCCCTTTTCCTTGAATTGCTTTTATTTCAGCTGCTTCATTTTTTACTTTCAATGAAAATTGCGACTTGATATCATTTGCAACTGCCTTTGCTAAGGGATGATTACTCAGTGATTCAACCTCTAATATAAGGTTTAAGAATTTCGTTTTATCAAATCCGTTTGCTGGTATGACATTAGTTAGTTTCGGTTTTCCCTCAGTAAGTGTTCCTGTCTTATCAAAAGCAATAGTGGTTAAACTCCCTAAATCTTCTAAAGCCCTACCTCCTTTTATGAGCACACCACTTTTAGCAGCTCGAGAAATACCACTCAAAACTGCACTTGGTGTAGAAATTGCCAATGCACAAGGGCTTGCAGCCACTAATACCGTTATAGCACGATATAAACTCTCATCAAAAGCTTCATCTATCACTAAAAAAGCAAAACATAATGAGACTACCAATACAATCACTATTGGCACAAACCATTTTTCAAACTTCTTGGTCTGTAATTGTGTAGGTGATTTTTGATTTTCCGCTTCACTTACCATTTTCACCAAACGAGAAACAGTACTGTCTTTACTTAATTTTAAAACCTGAACTTCAATTGCATCATCTCCATTGATAGTTCCTGTATAAACAACATTACTCTTATCTATATCATTAAATGAAGGTAGTTTAGTGAGATTAGCAATAGCTACTTTATCTACAGGCATACTCTCACCTGTTATAGAAGATTGATTAACACTACTGTTTCCTTTAATTATGATACCATCAGCAGCAATTTTAGTATTGGGCTTTATTACAATAATATCGTTTAATTTTAAGTCTTCTATTGGAATTTCAAGAACAGAACCCTCTCTTTTTACAAGAGCACTTTTTGGTGATAGCTCTCCGAGTGCTTTAATAGATTTTTTAGCCTTATTCATAGCATAACTTTCTAAAGCATGACCTAAACTGAATAGAAATAACAATAATGCACCTTCTTCCCACCTACCAATGTAAGCAGCTCCTGCAGCAGCGACAAGCATTAAAAAATCAATTTCAAACTCACCTTTTTTGGTTTTATCAATTGCTTCTAATGATGTAAACCAACCACCAAAAACAAAAGCTGTAATAAAACTAATTAATGAATAGTACTCTGAGAGATTTGTACTTTTATCAATAATCAACCCTATAAAAAAGAAAACCCCACTTAAAACTGCAAAATAGAGTTCAGTTTTTTCTCCAAAAACACCACCGTGTTTATGATTATGGCCTTTATTTCCTGAATGTTTTTCTGACATAATTATACCAATCTTATCAAACTTTACAACATAAAAGATACAAAAAAAGAAAGCTTCAAAACTTTAAATTAAAAATAAAGAGATGAAGCTTTTCTTATCTAAAAAAAATTAATGCGTATGCTCTGCTTCACTCTTTTTCAATTCTGCCATTAAATAATAAGCACCGCTTTTAGCTACTAAAGTTCCTTTTTCTAAAGGAGCTACAAAATCAAATGCTATAAATCCGCTAGTCGTATTCTTGACAAGTACTTCTTTAGGAGCAAAACCCCAAGAACCATCACCCTCCTTCTTTGCAGTAAAAACAAAATGTTGCTCTCCTTCTTGAAAAATAGCATCCTCTGGTAATGCTTGTACCAACGCATTTTTAGTAATAATTCGTGCCTTTACATACATTCCCGGAATTAGGTTTTTGTCCTTGTTTTCAATTTCTGCATGAACATGTAGTGCTTTTGGCCCTTCCTCAAAAGACTTTCCAACAGAATAAATTTTAGCAGTTAATTCTTTATTCCCTAAAGATTCAATTGTGAATTGAACTGTTTGTCCGTTTTCTACCTTACTTATATCTTTTTCAAACACCATTAAATCAGCATGAATATGTTCCGTATTTACAACTTCAAACAATGGTGTTTGAGGCTGCACATACTGTCCTGACTTAATTTCTACCTTTTCAATAAAACCATTTATCGGGCTTCGCACAGGAGCAGCTGGAGAAATATTTCCATTACGAACACTTTTAGCCGAAATACCTAATAAGCCTAATTGACTTTCTAAACCTTTCGCCAACCCTTTAGCACTAGAAAATGCCGATTGAGCTAGTTGATAATCGCGGCCAGAACCTACATTTGCTTCGTATAGTTTCTTTTGACGATTATAATCCTGCTCTAAGAAAGTAAGTTTATTATAGGTTTGCAAATAGTCAGTTTGCATGGTGATTATAGACGGATGACTTATATAGGCTAGGGTTTGCCCTTTTTTAACTTTGTCTCCTTCAATAGCTTTAATACTACTAATATTAGCCCCTAAAATACTAGTAACCACAGCTTCATTTTGTGGTGGCACCCCTAATTTACCATTTACTTCAATAAAACCTCCTAGATTTTGTTCAGACAATTGATCAATTTTTATTCCTAAAATATCAATTTGTTTTTGGGTTAAATTTACTTCTTCATCATGACCATGCTCATCACTTTGCATCTTTTTCTCAGTTCCATGCGCATGACCATCACCATCACTTTCGTCATGCTGATTATTTACAACTGGGTTCTCAATATGATTACCCTCAACATCATGTTTATGTCCGTCTGAAGTATCATGTTTACAACTACTTAATAGTAATAGTGCAATTAGTATGCTTGTTAAATGTATAGTTACTTTTTTCATCTTTAATATTATTTATTTGGTATTTAAGAAATACTCTAATTGTATTTTATGCGACATGTATTCTTCTAAAACCTGCCAAGTTTTCACCTCTAACTCAATTGCTGATTTCATATTTTGTAAAAAAGAAAGATAATCTATTGCTCCTTCTTTATACAATAACACAGCACCATTACGTTGTTCTACAGCTAATGGCAATGCTTGACTCTTATAATAATTCCAATTTACCTTTGATTGAGTAAATGTATTTAGCAAATTGCAGTAACTACTGGATAATTCAATTGCCTTAGCTTTATTTTCTTGAGCAATTAATTGTTCGTTAATTTTGGCCGCTTTTGCTTTTGCTTTAGTTTTCATGAATACCAAAGGGATTTGTATTCCTAACTGATAACTACTAAAACCTGACTGCTCTCCTATTTTCTGGAAACCATATTGACCAGATAACTTTGGTAAAAATTGTGAATTTGCTACTTTCTTTTGTGCAGTTGCTTCAGCTAATTGATTATCCCAATACAATTGTAATGGATGACTACTCAATTCTGTCTCAGTTGTTATAGAATTTGTGTCAAAATCTCCCAAATCTAAATCATTAACATCAAGTAATTCACTAGCTAATAACCACTTGTTTAATTCCTGTAAGGCAATTTGATAATTCGTGTATGCTTGAGTAGTTTTTAACTGAATTAAACTCCCTTCATTAGTGGTGAGACTGTGTTCTAATTTAGAAATCAGTTCCGTTTTGTAGCGTAAATCAAGTGCTTTACTTAAACCAGAATATACCGAGTCAATACTCACATAAGATTTATACAAACTTTTTGAAACATAAGCTTTTATCCATGATCTTTTAACCTGTTCCTTTAATTTTAAATTAGTTAATTCTGCAGTTGATTTAGCTACTTTTACTGCAATTTTATTTAATTTACTTTTTGAGGCAATTCCGAAAACATCAATATTCGTTTGACCAACCCCAATTGTCGTATATGTAGGATTGTTATTATTACCAACTTCATCAGCTCCAGTGAATACTTGTGTATTCCCTAAATCCCAAGCAGTTCCTTTTAGCGCTTTGGCTTTTGCAATTCCTAGTTCCGCAGCTTTTACAGTAGGATAGTTTTCCATTGCCATTGTAACAGCTTCATCCATAGTTACTGTTTGTTGTGCTTGGGTTACTCCAAATCCGAATAGTAACAAAACTGTTGCTATCGCTTGTTTTGGAATTCTAGGCTTAAGCTTTTTATCTTCCATTTTTTCCATCCATTTGTATAAAATAGGGATTACAAACAAAGTTAATAATGTAGAAGTCAATAACCCCCCAATAACAACGGTTGCCAATGGTTGCTGTACTTCTGCTCCCGAGGATGTTGATAATGCCATTGGTAAGAATCCTAACATATCGGTTAAAGCTGTTAATAGAATTGGTCTTATACGCCTTTTTGTTCCTAGTTTAATTCGTTTATCAATATCAGTAACCCCTTCCTCTTTAAGCTCGTTAAAACCACTGATTAATACCAATCCGTTTAAAACTGCAACTCCAAAAAGCACAATAAAACCAACACCTGCTGAGATACTAAAAGGCATATCACGTAATACTAATGAAAATACACCACCAATAGTTGCTAGCGGAATTGCCATATAAATCATTATAGTTTGTTTAAATGATTTTAACGCCATGAATATAAGTACGAAAATCAACCCTAAAGCTAATGGTACAACTGTTTTTAATTTTCCAGTAGCGCGTTCTAAATTTTCAAAAGCACCACCATAGCGCACATAATATCCCGCAGGCAATGTTACTTGAGCTTCTATTTTCTGTTGAATTTCTTCTACTAAGGATTTAATATCACGACCACGAACATTAATACCTACATATGTTCTTCTATTAGTATTATCCCTACTTATTTGCATCGGACCAGGTTTATAGCTAATACTAGCAACCTCTTTTAACGGAATTTGTGTTCCGCTTGGTAATGGCACAAATAAGTTCTTTACATTACTTAAATCTTGCCTAAGCTCTTTTTTAAGTCGTACCACTAAATCGAAACGCTTTTCTCCTTCAAAAATAGTTCCTGCCACACCTCCTGCAAAGGCAGTTTCTATCAGTTTATTTAGCTCGTTTATCTGTAATCCATATTGCGCTAACTTACTTCTATTATAGTTGATGGTAATTTGTGGTTGACCAGAAATAGCCTCTACTTTCATATCTGCAACTCCATCAACTGTAGCAACTATTTTTCCTATTTCTTCTGCTTTTTCAGCTAAAATAGTTAAGTCATCACCGTATAGCTTTACTGCAATATCTTCACGAACACCAGTAATTAGCTCATTAAAACGCATTTCAATAGGTTGCGTAAATTCAAAATTTACTCCAGGAACTTGCTCTACTGCTTGTTTCATAGATGATATCAATTCATCTTTTGATATCCCTCTAGTCCATTCACTTTCAGGTTTTAGTATAACAAATACATCGGCAATATCCATTGGCATCGGATCCGTAGGAACATCAGCAACTCCTATTCTACTGATAATATCAATTACTTCAGGAAAATCATCTTTTACAATTTTTTCAATTTTTGTTGTTGTTGCAATAGATTCCGATAAAGAACTCCCTGGTTTTAAAATTGCATGAAAAGCTAAATCACCTTCATCTAACTGAGGGATAAATTCTCCTCCCATTTTTGAAAATACAAACCCAGATAAACCTAGCAATACAATTGATGATAAAACAATAATCCTACCTTTTGTTAGTGCTTTTACTAAGACATTTTCATATTTATCTTCTAACCAATTGACTATTTTATCTCCCCAATATTTTTTAGTAACATCTTTAGGTGCTTTTAAAAACACTGAAGTAACCATGGGTACATAGGTTAAACATAACACCATTGCTCCTATCATAGCAAAACTAAACGTTAGCGCCATAGGAATAAACATTTTCCCTTCAACGCCTTCTAAAGCTAGAATTGGCAAGAAAACAATCAAGATGATAAACTGTCCGAAAAAAGCAGTATTCATCATTTTGGAAGATGATTTGTAAGTAATTTTATCTCTATCAGTTGTAGTAACGTTCCCTGATTTCTTCATCCGTTGATAAATCATGAATACCGTACTTTCTACTATAATTACAGAACCATCAACGATTATTCCGAAATCAATAGCTCCTAAACTCATTAAGTTAGCCCAAACATCAAAAGCATTCATTAATATAAAAGCAAATAATAAAGACAATGGTATAGTTGACGCAACTATTAAACCACCACGCCAGTTCCCTAAGAAAAAGACTAAAATAAATATGACTATTAAAGCACCTTCTACTAAGTTTGTTTTAACAGTTGACGTAGTATTGGCAATTAATTTACTTCTATCAAGAAAAGGTTTTATGGTAACACCTTCAGGTAATGATTTTTGAATTTCAGAAACTCTATTGGTCACATTTTCAATCACTTCATCTGTACTAGCACCTTTCAGCATTAAAATCATCCCTCCAACAGCTTCTCCTTCGCCATTTTTTGTAAGAGCTCCATAACGCGTAGCCGTACCAAATTGTACAGTTCCAATATCTTTAACTGTAATTGGGATTCCGCCTTTATTAGCTACGACAATATCTTTAATATCATCTAAACTTCGTGCTAATCCTTCACCACGGATAAAATTAGCCTGATGATTCTTCTCTATATATGCACCTCCAGTATTTTGATTGTTGTTTTCTAAAGCTTCATAAACATCGTTAATAGTTAACCCAATTGCTTTTAGTTCATTCGGATCAATACTAACTTCATATTGTTTGGCGTTACCACCAAAGGCATTTACTTCAACAACTCCCGGAACCATAGCCATTTGTCGGCGAATAATCCAATCTTGAATGGTTCTTAGTTCTGTAGCGTTGTATTTATTTTTAAACTCGGGCATTACCTCTAAAGTATATTGGTAAATCTCCCCTAAACCAGTAGAGATTGGCCCCATAAACGGTGTTCCAAAACCTTCTGGAATGTTTGCTTTTATTTCTGTTAATTTTTCAGATACTAATTGTCGAGGTAAATACGTATCCACATCGTCGCTAAAAACGATTGTTACTACTGACAATCCAAAACGTGATATGGAACGGATCTCTGTTACCTCTGGTAAATTAGCAACTGCTACTTCTACTGGATAAGTAACAAATTGCTCTATGTCCTCTGTTCCCAGGTTTGGTGCTTGAGTTATTATTTGTACTTGATTGTTGGTTATATCTGGGACAGCATCCACAGGGACTTGTTTAACGCTATATATTCCTCCAACAATTAACGCGAGGGTAAACAATGCAATAACAAATTTGTTATTGATTGAAAACTCAATAAGTTTATTAATCATGTGTAATTTATTAAAAAACAGAAGTATGAGTCTATTAATTGTTAAATTAACGACATATTATCATATCTATTTTTGATTGAAATTAATTGAAATAAGTATTTACTCATACAATTTGAGTAAACACTAAAAGATTTCCGTCTTCACGGAAACGATAATTATTCAATTAAGACTGTTGAGGAGGTTGAAAAAGGTTATTTAAATAACTATTCTCATGAAGATTATCATAACTAACGATAACTTGTTTTTGTTCAGAATTAAAGAACAAATGATAACTATTATTTGAATTGATAATAGCGTATGTTATACCAAGCATTGTACAGTGATGATGATGCTCTGTATCGTTTTCAGTATCGTTTTCATGCCCATGATGATTGGCTTGATGAGCTTCATTATAATTATCTTCACCAGCATGCAATTCAATAGCATCAAATGCTATCACATCAACGTGTGCTTGAGCTGGTGGCACAAGAATTATTAAAGCAAATATGGTTACTAAAAATTTCAAGGTATAAATATACAAAATAAAAGCTACAAGTAAATTGCAACTTTTATTTTGTGAATTATTTAACTAGTATAAATCTAAAAGTAAAGAGGTTAAACAGTTAAGTTCAACCTCTTTATATAATAATTCTTCTGTTTTTTAATAAAAAAACTAATCAGTAGTTACAGAATTACCAAGACCTATTAAAGTCGCTTTATCTGTAATTCCTTGTCCGGTAGGCGGTGCAAGAGGAGATTGTTTTAAATTTATTATTTTATCGTCTAAAGGAGTAATGGTTAGCATTTGATTTAATATAGAGTTTACTTCTAAACTTGATAATTTATTTCCTTGAAGATTAACATTGTTTGCATTTGTTAAAGAAGGGAAATCTATCGTTGTAATATCATTAAATTTTATAAATAAATTACCTGATGTATACAAAGGTAGACTTAAACTTGTTAAAGAATGTTGACTCCATACTTGAAGCGTTCCAGATTCATAAACTGGTAAACTAATACTTGAAAGTATTTGATTATATTTTATCTGTAAATCCCCAGTTTTATATGATGGTAAGTTCACACTAGTTAATAAATTATTAGCACTACCAGTGTATATGCCAGATATGAGTATTGTTCCACTTTCATATAATGGCATACTTAAACTCGTTAATAATAAATTATCCTGGATAAAACATAAACCAAATGTAAATGAAGGCATACTAATAGTTGTCATAGAAGTCCCTTTAATTGTTATAGAACCTGAGACAAGAACTGGTAAGTTAACATTTGTAACAGAAGTGTTAGAAACACTTAATCCTCCTTTTATAAGAGAAGGCATATCTATACTTACAAAAGGATTACTGAAGGTATTTAAGAAACCATTTACTAACACAGGAAAAACTAAATTAGTTAAATTTTCACAAGCAGAAACTTGAAAATCTCCAACTGCAGTTTTAAATGAATTAAAAGATATACTACTCAAGTTTGGATTATTTTTAATAATAAATCCTTCAATAGTTTTTTCTAACCCATTGGAAACAACTGTAGTTAAGTCAGTATTATTTTCAATTTTAAGCTTAATTAATGTAGTCGTAACACTACTCAAATCAACTGTTGTTAAAGTAGTGGTATCCACAACGTAAACATAAATAGTATTAGGGCCAACTTCATTAGCAATAATAGCTGCTGCTTCTGCATCAGTTACATCACCCGTAATTAAAATTGCGGTATCTCCCTTTCTTGAAGTGTTATCCGCATATAATGCATAGGGTACACTAAGTAGTTGACTTGTACCACTAATAGTATAATTACTTCCACCTGTAGGGTCAGTTTCTATTTTAATAAAATAACTACCTGTTGACCAATCTATCCCTTCAAAAGTTCCTGTAACCGGAATTCCTCCACCAATTTCAAGAGATACTAACCCGTTAGCATTAGTGCTTAATACTTGTGTTTCTGTGTAAACAACTGAACCAGAGGCACTATCTTTTAATACACTAATTTGCATTCCAATACTTGTGTTACTTAACAGGATATCACTTGCGTCTCTAATTACTGCCTGATATGACATTTTTTTGGGTGCTTGTGCTTGAGTAGTATTAATTGATAAGCACAGGATAAATAATAAGCTTATTTTTTTTAAAATCGAATTCATAGTTAGTTATTTTTTTAAGAATTTAAAAGTTTTACTTTTTTTATTTGATTTGTTAATTATTAAGAAGTACATATTAGGCGGTAGCGCTTTAATATTTATTTTTTCATTTTCAGAATTAACTTTCTGATCACCCAATATTATTTTTCCATTATTGTCAATCAAAATAAATGATAGATCTTCTAAATTTTCATTTTTTGACGATAAAATAATAAAATCTGTTGATGGATTTGGATATAGAGACATATTAAGACTGTCTTCTGAAAAATCAATAACAGATAAAATTAAAATTTCAAAAGGTTGCTGAACCCCTTCATTAACTACACCTTGAGAGCTATTCTTTATCTCATAGTTAGGTTGGCCAATTGAAAAACTTATATTACCATTAGCACTAGAAATATCTTTACCCGATGTAACACTTGCTTGTTGCGAAAACCCACAAAAAGTTATAGCACATAATATTGCTATCAAAAGTTGTTTTTTAATCATTCTGATTAGTTTTTAGTTAATTGATTTTATGATGAAAAAAGAAACATTTTGGTCACATTTTTCAATTTTTAAAAGTAAATCAATAACTAATACTTTTGATACGGTAAAACCTTACTTTTTATAAGGTGTTTCCTTACTTGAAAATGAAGTTTACATAAGTAAAAAATCCCTCATTGAAAAAAAAATCTTCAATGAGGGATTATGTAATTTAGTTATTTTTATTAAGCTACTAGTACGCTAATAAGTTTCTTAATTCGCCTTCAAACCTATCTTTAGCTAAATATTGTTTTTCTAAAGTTGGTAAGAAAGGGATTGGTGTTTCAATACTTGATACACGCCTTACGGGGCCATCTAAAGCTTCAAAACAGTTTTCCATAATTAAGGCTGACAAATCAGACCCAAAACTACCAAACTCATTATCTTCCTGTAAAATAATCGCTTTACCTGTTTTTTGTACTGAAGCAAAAATTGCTTCTCTATCTAAAGGAACTAAAGATCTTAAATCGATTAAATCAGCTGAAATATCTGGATTCTTCTCTAAGGTATCTAAAGCCCAATGCACACCTGCTCCAAAAGTAATAATACTAATATCAGTACCTTCCTTTAAAAGACTTGCTTTCCCTAATGGAATAGTATAATAATCTGTAGGTACATCTTGATAAACACTTCTATACAATGCTTTATGTTCAAAAAACAATACTGGGTTAGGATCTTCAATTGATGTGGCTAACAATCCTTTGGCATCTGCTGGAAAAGCAGGATATACTACTTTTAAACCAGGAACAGTCGTAAACCAAGCTTCATTAGTTTGTGAGTGAAAAGGTCCTGCTCCTACACCAGCACCACAAGGCATACGCACTACTACATCGGCATTTTGCCCCCATCTATAATGTGATTTTGCTAATAAATTTACAATCGGATTGAATCCAGAAGACACAAAATCGGCAAATTGCATTTCCATAACCGATTTAATTCCACTTACGGATAACCCATATGCAGCTGAAATTATTGCTGATTCACAAATTGGTGTATTACGAACTCTATCTTTACCAAAGGCTTCTACAAAACCATCTGTTATTTTAAAAACACCTCCATATTCAGCAACATCTTGCCCCATGATAACTAAGTCATCATGTTTTTCCATGGACTGTTTCAATCCTTTAGAAACAGCATCAACTAAACGAATGTTTTCTGTCTTGCTGTTTTTCTCAACATGCTGATATTCAAAAGACTGAAACACATCACCTAATTCTGCACTTAAACCTACCTCAATAGCAGGCTCGTCAAATGCAAGCTTTAAATTATCATTGATTTCTTGTTTAAATTTCTCTCTTAAGGCTTCTTCAATAGTATTATTAAGAACACCTTCATTTTCTAGAAACTTTTTAAAGTTTTCAATTGGATCTTTAATTGCCCAGGCATCCATTAAGTCTTGTGGAACGTATTTTGTACCACTAGCCTCTTCATGACCACGCATTCTAAAGGTTTTGAATTCTAATAAAACAGGACGTGGATTAAGACGCATATCTTCTACCAACGCATTCACTTTTGTAAATACTTCTAAAATATTATTACCATCTATAATATGGCTTTCCATACCGTATCCTTTACCTCTATCAGCTAAGTGCTCACAATTAAATTGCTCACTAACTGGAGTAGATAATCCGTATCCGTTATTTTCTATACAAAATAACACTGGCAAACTCCATACAGAAGCCACATTTAGTGCTTCATGAATATCACCCTCACTAGTTCCTCCATCACCAGTAAATACTGCACAAACTTCTTTGTTATCTTTTAATAAATTCCCTAAAGCAATACCATCAGCTAAACCAAATTGAGGTCCTAGATGTGATATCATTCCTACAATATTAAACTCTTGTGTACCAAAATGGAAACTACGATCTCTACCTTTTGTAAATCCATTTGCTTTTCCTTGCCATTGAGAGAATAGCCTATATAACGGGATTTCTCTAGTAGTAAATACTCCTAGATTACGATGCATTGGTAATATATATTCTGATTTATTTAATACAGAAGTTACTCCTACAGAAATTGCTTCTTGACCAATACCTGAAAACCACTTTGAAATTCGTCCTTGGCGCAACAAAATTAACATCTTCTCCTCAATCATTCGAGGTTTAAGCATTGTGCTATATAATTGTAATAATGTATCGTTTGATAATTCTTTTCTATCGAAAGTAATAGGGGTATTCTTGGTTATGGTTGGGTTCATTTTCTTTTATTTATATATCAAATTTGAGTAAAAAATTAGTAGTATCAAAAACAACAGCATCTTTTTTTAACAATACTTAGTCCCTATAACTAATAAAATAACAATTTACAGCTTCCTTTTTTAAATATTAGGCAATCATAAATGGTTTGAATGCATGTAATTGTTAATAACTCTTCTTTTAATTGAATTGTATTGAACACTTGTTTTTACTACATTTGTTGTAATCAAACGTTGTTACTTAACAAAGAGTTATTAACTATTTTTATACTTAAAAAAATGCAAAAAATACCAAGTGTTGACTTATCTGATTTTTTATCAGAAGACCCCATAAAAAAGCAAAAATTTATTAATGAAATAGGAAAAGCCTATCAAGAAATTGGATTTGTTGCTTTAAAAGGTCACTTCTTGAGCGATGAACTTGTCTCTAACTTATATGGGGAAATCAAGAACTTCTTTGAATTACCAGTAGAAACTAAATGTTCTTATGAAATTGAAGGAATTGGTGGACAACGAGGATATATTTCTTTTGGGAAAGAATCTGCTAAAGGAAAAAAAGAGGGTGACTTAAAAGAGTTTTGGCATTTTGGTCAATATGTTGAAGACAATCCTACTTTAGCCGCTGAATACCCTGATAATGTTTCGGTAAATGAATTACCCCAATTTAATTCTGTTGGTAAACAGACTTATAAAATGTTAGAAAAAACTGGAGTTTATGTATTACGTGCATTGGCCTTGTTTTTAGACTTAGATGAGTTTTACTTTGATAACTACATCAAAAATGGAAATAGTATTTTACGTCCAATCCACTATCCGCCTATTACCGAAGAGCCTAAAAATGCAGTTCGTGCTGCAGCACATGGCGATATTAACTTGATTACCTTATTAATGGGTGCTCATGGTAAGGGCTTACAAGTACAAGATCATAATGGTGATTGGCACGATGCTATTGCTCAACCAGATGAATTAGTTATTAATGTTGGTGATATGTTATCACGTCACTCTAACAATCGTTTAAAATCAACAATACACCGTGTTGTTAATCCTCCGAAAGAATCTTGGGGAACTTCACGTTATTCTATTCCATTTTTTATGCATCCAGTAAGCGAGATGCCTTTAAACTGCTTAGAAAATTGTGTTACTAAAGAAAACCCTAAAGGTTTTGATGATATTACCGCAGGAGATTTCTTGACTGAAAGACTTATTGAGCTTGGGTTAGTAAAAAAATAATTATACACTAAATATGGTAACCGTTTAAACTTTAACTGTTGCAATTTTATCATTAGAACACTTATAAAATGGATTTAAAAGATCAACTTAAAAACTTGTTTCCGGAACACGAAGAAACTAAAGACGTTACTGCTGAAAAATCAGGTATTTGGTTGCAAGAGGAACCATTGTTATGTAAGTATGAAAAACGTAAAGGGAAACCGATAACCATTATTGATGGATATACTGGTGCTACCTCCGACTTTAAAGCACTTGCTAAAGAGTTGAAGCAAAAACTAAGCGTAGGAGGTAGTTTTAAGGATGATAAAGTAATTATTCAAGGGGATTATAGAGATACTATAATGGAGCTATTAATTGCTAAAGGATTTAAAGTAAAACGTGTTGGCGGCTAAATTTCACCTAAAAACTACACATACAAATAAACGAGTTTCAACAATAAACAAAACAAGCCTCTAATGTTTTAATTGTTAGTTACTTATGTAGTGATTATAAGTGAAAAAGTATTAATATTGAAAAGATATGCTTATCTTTATATAGGATTGTATTACTAACCTCAGTACAGCTTATATGAAACCAACTCAATTGCATATCACAAACGGAGACAACACTACATTAGCAATACAAAAGCTAAAGATAGATGGGGATATCGTTACGTGGCGTGAAATGCTTTGTGAAGGAAAAACAACTATTGATGTTGGTTCGGAGGGTTTTTGGAAATCTAGATTTGATTTTTTTTCTAAAAACTATAAAATAACAAAAAAAAGTTTTATAGATAGTACCTTAAAAGAATTCAGAAACTTATGTAATCATAAATATCAGGAGGAAATTATATTGTGGTTTGAGCATGACCTGTTTTGCCAAATCAACATGATTGCTGTAATCTCTTGGTTGAAAAAGCATAGACCTAATGCAACAATTGCATTAGTTAGTCCTGAAAACAAAACGGATTCCACTGCTTTCTTAAGGCTACACAAATTAACTCAAAAGACACTTATTTCCTTTTATAACAATCGAGTAATTCTTACTAAGGATGATATAGGATATGCGGATTATATTTGGCAATTATATTGTTCAAAATCTCCTTTACAACTACAAAATATTACAATAGATACACATACACACTTTACATATTTACCTGATGCCATTGAAGCTCATCTGCAACGATTTCCTACTATAAAAAATGGATTAAACAAAATTGAAAACACCATTTTAGAAACTGCAGATACAGGCTCATATTCAACTAAAAAAAGTTTTATTAAGAAACTACTTCATAATCAAGGTATCTATGGCTTTGGAGATTTACAATATGAAAAAAAAATAACCGACTTAAAAGGACTTTTCAGTAGTTTTACTCCAGTAATTTTGAATGAATTAGGTCGTGATGTACTTCAAAAAAAACAAAACTTCTACCACTCCATTAAAAATGATCTTTCCTATTTAGGAGGTTCATTAAAATACAACTACTTATACGATGAAATTGATGGTAAATTATTAAAATTATAGTTATTTTTGTCCAATATATTAGATTTTAATGAAACTTGAAGCATCAGAATTAATCATTAATAATGACGGAAGTATTTATCACTTAAACTTACTTCCTGAAGATTTAGCAACTACCATAATTACTGTTGGAGACCCTGATAGAGTTAGTAGTGTCACAAAATATTTTGACACTATTGAAGTGTCTAAACAAAAACGTGAGTTTAAGACTGAAACTGGCTATTATAAAGGAAAACGAATTACTGTAATTTCAACAGGAATTGGTACCGATAATATTGATATTGTATTTAATGAATTGGACGCTTTAGTAAATATCGATTTTGAATCAAGGACTATTAAACCAAACCATACCTCATTAGATATTGTCCGAATAGGTACTTCAGGAACTATTCAAAATACAATTCCTATTGATTCCATTTTGATATCTGAATTAGCTGTAGGTTTTGATAGTTTATTACATTTTTATGACAGTAAACATATTCAACACAAATCAATATCCGAAGCTATCGTAACACAAACAAGCTGGTCAGAAGATAAATCAAAACCTTATGTAGTTTCATACGACGAAAATTTAGGAAACAAATTCAAGTCAAACAGTGTTATTAATGGGTTTACAGCTACAAACGTTGGTTTTTATGGCCCTCAATCACGCACATTGCGATTAGCACTACAAGACGATGAATTAAACGATAAATTGGCTAATTTTTCATTTGAAGGAAATCAAATTACTAATTTAGAAATGGAAACTGCAGGAATATATGGTTTAGCTAAATTACTAGGACACAAAGCCGTATCTATGAATGCTATTTTAGCCAACAGAGCTACTGGTGATTTTTCTGAAAATCCTGATAAAATAGTAGATGACTTAATTGTATATTGCCTTTCAAAACTAATATAACTCATGACAGAATTCAGCTGGAAACATAAAATAATCTTTGGAACAATGACAGCTATTATACATGCTGTTTTATTATTTATTGTACATAAAATATCTGGGGATATACCTGATTTAAAATCTATTGCCGTACAAGGGGTTACTATGGGATTATTTTTCATGTTTTTATTTCCATATATAATGAAGCGTGCTGCTAAAAAATTAGGAGATAAGGTTGACATCTTGGTTAAAGATATTGTTAGCACTCCTGAGGAAATCATTTATGATGGCGGTGCAAACCAAATAAAAGGAAAAGAAGGTGTTGGGGGTAAATTATTTATCACTAATCAACGTGTTTTATTTGTTTCTCATAAATATAACATTCAAAAAGGTACTACCAGTATACCTTTGACTAACATTGCATTAATAGATAAAAATAAAGTAGGTAAAATATTCAATACAGGAATTACCATTATTTTAAATGATTCCACAGAATATAAATTTGTAGTGAACAACCAAGAAAAATGGTTTAATAAATTAAACATTTACACTCAAGTAGCTTAAGACTATGAAAAACTTTAAAATTGGAGGAGTTCCCGAACATTTTAATTTGCCTTGGTATTTAACCTTACGTGATAAATCCTATCATGAAAAAGACATCAATTTACGTTGGCACGATTTCTTTGGAGGTACTGGTCAAATGTGTAAAGCTTTACGTGATAAAGAAATAGACATGGCAGTTATTCTTACGGAAGGAATAATTCGCGATATTATTGATGGTAATGAATGTAAAATAGTACAGATTTACACAAAATCTCCCTTAGTATGGGGAATTCATGTGGCTAACAACTCTTCCTATAAGTCCATAAATGATCTTAAAGGAAAAAAAGCTGCTATTAGTCGTTATGGGTCAGGCTCTCACTTAATGGCCTATGTAAACGCTGAAAATAATAACTGGGATACTAAAAATGATTTAGATTTTGAAGTAATTAAAAATCTTGATGGTGCTGTTTTAGGATTACCTAATGGGATTGGTGATTATTTTATGTGGGAAAAATTTACTACAAAACCATTTGTTGATAATGGTACATTTAGAGTAATTGACCAATGCCCTACTCCTTGGCCTTGTTTTGTTATAGCGGTCAGAAATGAGGTCCTTCAAGAAAATGAAAATGCAATTAAAGATATTCTAGAAATCATTAACACTACTACAGAAGAATTTAAAATGATTCCGAGTATTGATAATATGATTGCACACAGATATGATCAAAAATTGGAAGATGTACAAGAATGGTTGAGTATAACTGAATGGTCACAAGAAAACCTTGACCAAAAAACGGTTGAAAAAATCCAAGATAGATTATTAGAATTAGAAATTATTCCAAGAAAGGCATCTTATGAGGAATTGATTTATAGCTTATAGCAACCAATCAATTTCAGTAATATTCTTGGAATTCAAATAAATATTTGTTTTCAAAAAATGTTCGTTTCCAAACCAATAACCTCTATTAGCACTTAAAGGAGATGGATGTCCTGTTTCTAAAACACAATGTTTAGTGGTATCAATTAATTTTACTTTCTTTTTAGCATAACCACCCCAAAGCAAAAACACAACATTTTCTTTTTGATCAGAAATCGTTTTAATTACAGCATCCGTAAATGTTTCCCATCCTTGTTTTTGATGACTCCCAGCCTTAGATTCCTCAACAGTTAAAGTAGCGTTTAACAATAAGACTCCCTGTTTAGCCCAAGCTTCTAAATCACCAGTAGCAGGATATAATGTATTATAACTGACACATAATTCTTTCAGTATATTCACTAATGAAGGAGGATGTTTAATTCCATCTTTAACAGAAAAACAAAGCCCATTTGCTTGATCTTTTCCGTGATACGGATCTTGACCTATAAGTACTACTTTTACATTTTTAAATGCACAATGATTAAATGCTGCAAAAATTTGTTCTTGCTCTGGAAAACAGTTTCCGATTTTATAAGCATCCGTAATAAAAGTATTTAGTTTTTGAAAATATTCTTTTTCAAATTCTATTTGCAATACATTTCTCCAACTTGATTTTATTGTTTTATACATCATCACAAATGTAATAAAAAAAGCCTCACAGATGTGAGGCTTTTTAAGTTGCAATTATTTATTAAATTATCTCTTCAGTGAGAAATGTGCTTTCATCTCTTTTTGAGTGCTATTAGCTCCTTCAATATAAATTATCTTAAACCAGTAATCAGATGCTGGCATTTGACTTCCATTATAAGTTCCATCCCAACCTTCTCCATCAGGATCTAGCTGTGATAATAACTTTCCGAAACGGTCAAAGATATAGATTTGAGAAATTGGTATTCCTTCTTGCCCTATAATTGCCCATGTATCATTAATCCCATCACCATTTGGTGTAAAGAAATGTGGGTAATCAATAATCGTTACTGACTCATCAGTTGACCAACAGTTTTTACCATCAGAAATAGTAACCATATGTATTCCTGGAGATACATTCGTAAATGTTCCATTCAGTGTTGGCTCCCCTCCGTCTAGACTGTACCAGAATACAATTCCTGGAATAGTTGATGTTGCTGTAGCAACAATCTCATGAGAATCTGCAAAAGCATTTGTTGTTACATTAGCGTCATATCCTTGTGGGACTCCTGATACCTCAATAGTTACTGGTTGCGAAACATTTATACAATCTAAATCTGTAGGCCCTGAAACAGTAACGGTGTACTCACCAGGAACTGTAACTGATAAAGTTTGATTTGTTGCTCCTGCAATATCCACTCCGTTTAAAGCCCATTGGTAATTATAAGCAGCTGCTGCAGCTGGACCAGCTGTGGCAGTTAACAACGGTAATGATGTGTTTGTCAATGGTACTCCGTTATCATCAACACAGATAACAGTTTTGTCCGCTACAACTTGTACGTCAGGAACTGGTACAAATAATTGAAATTCAACTATAGTATGACATCCTGATCCATTTGTAATAGGATTAATTCCTGCTCCGTCATTAATCACACTTACATAAATAGTTTGTGGATTAACAATGTTAGCATATGTTGCAGGGTTAACAATTGCGTTAGTTCCTGCTTCTGCATCATCAACACTTGTATAATACGCTGCCGACACTCCAGACTCTCCATTTAATATTGCGATTTCCCATTGGGTTAAATCAAATTCAGCAACTTGCTCAGAAATAGCTCCTGATCCATCAACGTTTCCATCACACTCTTCCATTACTCCTTGATTTCCTAAAGTAGCAATGATTTCTTGATTACTTAAAGGAGTTGGGTTTGGATTTACGTGTAAGTTTACTATAGCAACAGCATAACATCCAGTAGTTGGATTAAATACTCTTGCAAAAATTGCCTGAGGATTAACCTCATTTTCATAAGCTGTTGGAGTAGCAATAAAATCGTCAGCAGGTATTGTCGCAGTTGCTAAACCAGCTTCCGCAGCTACCAATGTTTTATAGAATTCTACATCAACCCCTGAAGCTCCTCCAGTTATAATACTAATATAGTCCGTTAAATTAAATTCAATTTTTCCATCAGAAGTATTATTGTTATTATCATTTACATCATTATCATCACACACTTCAATTTGCGTGTATTCTGCCGTTGGCAATAAATCAACATGTAAAGTAATTGCTTTTATAGTTGAACAACCAGTTGCCGGAACTGTTGTAGAACCAGTATGGGTAACGACTACATAAATAACTTGATCTGGTGTAGTTTGATTTTCAAAACTAAAAGGACTTCCTATTAAAAATGCTGGATCAGGATTTCCTGAACCTAATAAAGCAGTATAATATGTAGCAGTATACTCTGAAGTATCTCCTCCAGCTGCAATTATTTCAGCATATAAGATTGTTTGCTCATATGATGTTAAGTCAAATATTACAATTCCATCTGTAATATCTGGTGTTTCCTCACATTGCGCGTAAACTAAATCATTACTTGGTAATTCAGGACTGTTGATTACTAATAAGTTTACTTCTACTAAAGTATAACAATCCAACGCTGCACCAGATAGCTGCGCATAAATAGTTTGTGTTGCTCCAATACCATCTCCATCAGTATCTACGTTTTCATATAAAACCGAAGTATCTATAGCTCCTACGCCTTGATCAGCTTCTGCTTGAGTTTCAAAAAACAATACACTCACTCCGTTAACTCCTCCTGTTAAATCAGCAACAATACTAGTTAAATCAAAATAACCAAAGGTGTCATTATCAGTATCACAATACGTAATTGGATTCGTAAATGGAAATGCCTGAGGAGCTGCAACTACTTCTAAAGTTATCTCCATAGTATTGATACATCCAGTAATTGCATCTTCAATACGAACACCTATTATTTGAAGTGTTGGAGTTGTGTTTACATAACCATCAGTTATTATACCTGTATTTCCTTGTGCATCACCTAAAGTTAAATGATAGCTAACTACATAATTGTTAGCACCAATAATTAAATCAGTTTGGTTAGCAAATTCATCAAAAGTAGCAATACCATCAATTAAATCCGTATCACATTCTTTGTATAAAAATGCTGCTGGGTTTGTTGGTAATGTTGGTAATGGATAAACCACTATTTCAAATGAATTAGAAGAGAAACACGTAACATTATTGTTATTAGATATAGTATAATATATTGTTTGTGTTCCCGATAACAAAGCATTTGTACCAGTCAAAGCATTAGCAGTGTTATTTACATCTGCATCGGCTTGATTTTGATAAAAAGTAACCGTAGCATTTGCACCTCCTAAAATAACCGGAATTAATGCATCTAAATCAAAAACCTCTTGAAGGTCACCAGGGTTATTATCATCACAGGCTTCTAAATTTAAAACATCTTGAGCAACCGCTGCGTTATAAATTGGGTCACTAAAAACAAAAAAACTAATAGTTGCATCACAAATTGCATTACTGTTATTGGAAACAGTTGCAAATATTTCTTGTGATAATAAAGGAGCATTTACAACATATGCTGTTGGGTCAGGAATAGCTATTTGCGTATTCGTGTTATCTAGAGTATAGTACGTAATCGTATATAAAGCAGGATTCAACCCTCCTAAAATAATAGCGTTTTGTACAGTTAAATCAAACGTTTCTTCATTAAACGGGGCAACATCACACTGTCTGATTTCTGTAGGTTGTTGTGCTACTGGAATTGCATCTAAGAAAATAGTAACAGTAGTTGTTGATACAGCACATACATTGGCTGCATCATTAAAGTCTACTTCTATTGTAATTATTTCTTGTGCTAATGTTCCAGCATATGCATTTGGAGTTGCGATAACAACATTATTTTCATCATAATAAGTAACTGTAGTGTTAGTTTGTGTTCCAACTACTTCAGCTTCAAACTCTGCTACTAAATCATAAAGCTCTGTTCCATCAGCTCCTACATCACATAATCTCATCTCTGGAGTTGCTACTGCATTTGCTACTGGACTAGGATCAATATCTATTGTGAAAGATGTTGTTGCAAAACATGTTGTGTTTGCATCGTTTTCTACACGAATAAAGATAGTTTCAGGATCTGTAGTATTTACATATGGACTAGTAATTAACCCAGTTGCTGTACCAGCATCTGCATTTACTTGACTGTCATAGTAAGAAACTGTCATTCCTGTTTGACCGTTTAATACAGCTACTGTTTGAGCAGCAAAATCAAATGATTCACTTCCGTTATTATCAGTATCACATAAACGTAAGTTTACTACCGCATTGGCTACTGGAATTGCATCTAAGAAAATAGTAACAGTAGTTGTTGATACAGCACATACATTGGCTGCATCATTAAAGTCTACTTCTATTGTAATTATTTCTTGTGCTAATGTTCCAGCATATGCATTTGGAGTTGCGATAACAACATTATTTTCATCATAATAAGTAACTGTAGTGTTAGTTTGTGTTCCAACTACTTCAGCTTCAAACTCTGCTACTAAATCATAAAGCTCTGTTCCATCAGCTCCTACATCACATAATCTCATCTCTGGAGTTGCTACTGCATTTGCTACTGGACTAGGATCAATATCTATTGTGAAAGATGTTGTTGCAAAACATGTTGTGTTTGCATCGTTTTCTACACGAATAAAGATAGTTTCAGGATCTGTAGTATTTACATATGGACTAGTAATTAACCCAGTTGCTGTACCAGCATCTGCATTTACTTGACTGTCATAGTAAGAAACTGTCATTCCTGTTTGACCGTTTAATACAGCTACTGTTTGAGCAGCAAAATCAAATGATTCACTTCCGTTATTATCAGTATCACATAAACGTAAGTTTACTACTGCATTGGCTACTGGAATTTCGGTAACCACAATAGTCCCTTGTTGAGTTGCTACTTCAGTATTTAAACAACCTACAGTAGTAACGGTATAATTAAACGTTCCTGTTACTCCAGGATTTGGTGTACCTGTAATAGTATATGTACTTGTAGCAGCATTCCAGTTACCTGTTACACCTGCTGGTAAGTTAGCATCATCAATAACACTGACAACTTCATTCCCTGCTAAATAGGTAATATCCGTAATACTATCTCCTTCACAAATATTTTGTGCATCCGTTCCTACTGCAGAATCTAAATTTAAAGTACATTCAGTACAGTTGTCTGCAACATTAACAATAACATCTTGTTCATATTGACAACCAAATTCATCAGTTACTAAAAAAGTATATGTATACGTTTGAGCTCCTATATCAAAAGGACCAACAGTTACATTATTTGTAATTTGAGTTCCTTCACAAGTAACTCCTGCCGGACAAGCGTCAGGACCAGGATTTGCTACCACAACACTTGTTGGGTTTTGAGCTGGTAATACTGGCCCAGCTCCTGTATGTTCCCATACACCACTAGCCGCAGATAATACTAAGTCAGGCGTTACTGTTTCCAAAGAGCCATAACAACCATTAGGGAAATCTAAACTCCATCCAGTTAATACTCCATTATCAGAACCAATAGTATCAGTTATCCTTAATTTCCAAATTCCATTCATTAATGCACCATCAAATGCAGTAAACGGATTTGTAGATGTATAAGTTTGAGGTAAGTAATACTCTACATTACCTTCTTGACCAGGAACTGCCGGATCACCTTCACAAGGTCCAGAAAATACAGGAGGACAAGGTTGAACGGTATCTCCTAGAGGTTCATTTTGATGTTGTGTAACTGGAAGCCCACCAGTCCAACTTGCTCCTCCAGTATGTACCACTGAATATGGAGCTGTACATCCAGGGTCATGTGGAATTGTATTTGATTGACCATCATCAGTAGCATTACCACATGTACCAAAGTGAGTATTGGATTCATGCTTATTAAAAACTATTACGGTTTGCCCAGAAGGAGCTATAAGTTCAATAAGTAAATCTCCCGAATAGGAATGCTCAATATCAAAATTTAATGTTGGATAACAACCAGGAGTTATTGTAGCTCCAGCGGGAAATAAACCTGCAAAATCTAATTCATTTTCAAATGGTTGTCCAACGATATCTGGTAATTGTGTTACTCCTGCATTTAATGATGGAGTGTTTTGAGTTTCTGTTTGAGAAGTAACTAAACCAACTAAATCTACTGTGTCACCACAGTCAATATCAACTGTAATTGTTGATGCGTTTCCACTACCCGACTCTATACCCCCTGTTCCATTGTAATTTGGAGGAGGCATAATACGTATTAATCTATTTTTAGGTGGGCTTGGACACCCTAACGGATCATCAGCTATATTATCACTCCTAACAATCAAAGTCACTTGGTATACCCCTTGAGTTGCATAGGTATGAGTAATATTTGGCGTTGTTGAAGTTTCGATTGTACCGTCACCCCAAAACCATTCGTATGTTGTTATTGTATCTCCTGCTGCTGCTGTTGAATTACTAGCATCAAAAGCAACTACATTATTCCCTGGATTTATTGCATCCGTAGGACAAATATCTAAGGCAGTATCATCTACCAAATTTGCTACAGGAGGTGTACAAGGCACATAACATGAAATTACCCCTGCCCATCCAATTTTTTGAGAAGTGTTGTTTGAAGTAAATTGAAATGTTATACATCCATCAGGACTAATGGATTGAATGAAAAAAGCCCCTTGATTTCCACACAAATCTTGGGAAATAGGTGCTGCTGTAGAATTACCATGAAATACAGTAAAAATATCAGTACAACCTCCTCCAGGAATCTCCTCAGTTTCAAAAGACGAAAAGTCTACTCGAATTACTGAACCTGGATTCGTTGTTAAATCAGGACAAAATGTAATAGTATAATCTTCATTAATACTATATAAAGAGTTTGGCCCACCAGAATCATAAAAATTCCCTGTGCAGGTTTCAAATGGACCGATATCAGTACCCATGATATAATCTTGCGAAAATGTAATACTACTTACTAGTAGTGCTACAAAAAGAAATATTTGTTTTGTTTTCATAGCTATTAAAAGTAAAGTAGATTATTTTTCAACTCTTGATCATATATATAAATATACCAAAGCTCTTTTACCGTTAAAGCTTTATTCACTTTATCCGATAATTTATCAAAATAGGCTAAGGCCTCTTGATAATATGCATATTCACCTTGATATTTTGTTTTGAAATTATGAATATCTTCTTTAGAGAACTTATCCATAAAATCTTTTTTTAGAGGTCTGTTAGACACTTTACTTAACTTTCCACTGTGATCGTGGAATTTAAAATAAGCAGGCCTAAACACTGCACCTGGCGGTAAATTAAACTCTTTTCCTTCGTAGGTGAATTTTCCTGTTTGTTGCGCAAAAGTGGCTGTGCAGACAAACAATGCAAAAAAAGCACAACAAAGCTGCACAATTTTTTTACTACTTCTCTTTTTCATGGCTTCTAAATTAGAATTAAGGTATTTAAATATTAACTAGGGGTATTTAATTTCCACAAATATATGCTAAGTTTTATAATTTTCATACAAAACAGTACCTGTGTTATAGATACAACGTGTTAAACATTTTATCCCCTACCACCCAATGAGAACATTTTTTAATATATTTTTGCCTACATAATATTTATGAATGGTAGCTATACACACAAAAACGTTACAAGATTTAGAACTACAAACTGTTTTAGAACAAGTTAAGGAATACGCTATTACTAGTTTAGGAAAACTGTATGTTTCACAAATCACCCCTATACCACAACAATTAGAGTTAACCACATCTTTACATCAAGCCAATGAATACCTGGCTTCTTTCGAAAATGAAAACACCATACCTAATCATTATTTTGAAGAGATTAATGGCGAATTAGATTCGTTGACTATTGAAAATTATTTTTTAGAAATTGAAAGTTTTCGAAAAATAAAAACTATTTCAGAAGGGGCTAATGACATTATTTATTTTCTAGAGAAATATAAAGAGTACTCCCCTAACCTGTATACTGCTTCTTCAAAAATTGAATTTACCAAGGCTATACCTAATGCTGTAAACGCAGTTATTGATCGATTTGGCGAGGTTAAAGATTCAGCTTCAGGCCAACTTGGCATTATAAGGAGGCAATTAAATGGTTTACAAGGACGTATAAATCAAAGTTTTGTTTCTTCTTTATCTCATTATAATAATTTAGGTTATTTAGATGATATTAGAGAAACCGTAATTGAAAACAGAAGGGTTTTGGCGGTTACTGCAATGTACCGAAAAAAAGTAAAAGGATCCTTATTAGGGAACTCCAAAACGGGCAGTATTGCATATATTGAACCGCAAGCTACACTACAGTTAAGTAGAGAATTACAAGATTTAGAATATCAAGAACGAGATGAAATAATTAAGATATTAAAAACACTAACTAATTTCATTAGTGATTACCGACCATTATTGATACAATATCAAGAGTTTTTAACTTTAATTGATGTCATATCTGCAAAGGCAATATACGCTCAGAAATTAAATGCTATTTTACCAGAAATTGTTACTGAAAGGGAGCTCTATATTCGTGATGCCTTCCACCCTCTATTATATATCGCTAATAAAGAAAAGGGTCTTAAAACCTTTCCTCAAACTATAGAATTGGATGCTAATAATAGAATTATTGTAATTTCTGGTCCAAACGCAGGAGGAAAAAGTATTACATTAAAAACTATCGGTTTGCTTCAAGTAATGCTACAATCAGGATTACTTGTCCCAGTACACGAACGTAGTAAAATGTGTTTATTTGACAATATTTTAACTGATATAGGAGATAACCAATCTATAGAAAACCAACTATCTACTTACAGTTATCGATTAAAGAACATGAACAAATTCTTAAAAAAGTGTAATGACAAAACACTTTTTTTAATTGATGAATTTGGAACTGGTTCTGATCCGGAATTAGGAGGGGCTTTAGCTGAAGCTTTTTTAGAGGTTTTTTATGAGCGTAATGCTTTTGGAGTAATTACAACACATTATGCGAATTTAAAAATTCTTGCTGATGAGTTACCCGAAATGACAAATGCGAATATGATGTTTGATAACAAAACATTAGAACCTACTTACCAATTGGCTCTTGGTCAGCCAGGAAGTTCATTTACATTTGAAGTCGCTCAGAAAAATGGTATTCCATACAGCTTAATTAACAAAGCAAAAAAGAAGGTAGAGCGTGGTAAAGTCCGTTTTGATAGAACAATTGCTAAATTACAGAAGGAACGCTCGAAATTGGAAAAGACAACCAAAACCTTATCTACTGAGGAATCCAAGAAACGTTTAGAAACAGAGAAGCTTGAGAAAGTTAATCAACGTATACAGGGCAAACTAGAAAGTTACCAGCAATTATATGATGCTAACCAAAAGCTTATTGCTCTTGGTGATCGAGTAGATAAAATGGCTGCTACATACTTTAACAATCGACAAAAAAAACCGCTTATTGGAGAGTTTCTGAAATTAATAGAGGTTGAAAATTCAAAACGAAAAAAATTCACTAAAAAAGAGAAAGTCGCTCAGAAGAAAAAAGTAGCCGTCATTAAAAAAGAAGTAGAAGAAAAAGTTGCTGTTATACGAGAGAAAAAAGTTGAAGAAAAGAAAAAAGCAGCACTCCTACCTCCAAAACCAAAACATATATTAAGGATAGGTGACCGAGTACGACTTATTGATGGTAAAGCCGTTGGGGATTTAGATAAAATAGAGAAAAAGAAAGCTTTTGTGAATTATGGATTCTTCACTTCTGAATGCAAACTGGATCAATTAGAGTTAGTTCAACGAATGAAGAAGTAGTCAAAAATAAAAACTTGTTATTAATATAACATATAAAAATTGTAAAAAGAGTATATTTAATCATGCTTGACACATTACCAAAAAATAAAAAAATAATTCTTTTTGACGGCGTTTGCAATCTTTGTAATTCATCTATCAACTACGTTATTGATTATGATAAAAAGGATGTGTTCCGATTTGTATCCTTACAATCTGATTTAGGTAAAACTATACAGGACTATTTAGGAATTGAAAATACAAGCTTAGACTCCATTATTTTGTATATCCCTAATGAGGCCTATTACATTAAATCGACAGCTGCATTAAAAATTATGACTACATTTTCAGGTGCTTGGAAATTAATGCACGTTTTCACAATTATTCCTTCTCCCATTAGAGATATTGTATATAATTATATTGCTAAAAACAGGTACAAGTGGTATGGTAAGCAAGAAAGCTGTAGAATCCCTACGATTGAACTAAAATCGAAGTTTTTATAAGCCTACTTTACCTCTCAATAATTTATTATAAAAATTATACTTTTATCTGGGTAACATTTTCATAAAAAAGGAACTTTATATAGAATACAAGAATGAACTTGTAATCTATTAAACCCTTAATTATGAAAAAAAATGTATTAATCATACTTCTACTAAGTATGGTAACCGCTAACGCACAACTAGAAAATAGCAATTGGATTTTTGGAGAAGGATCTCATTTGAATTTTCAAAACAATGGATTACCATTAACCGTATCACCAATATCTGGTTACGGACCTTCATTTGAAGGTAGTGCCTCTGTTTCAGATGAATTTGGTCAACTATTATTATATACCGATTCAAATACAGTTTGGAATGGAAATGGAAACATTATAGCTGAAGGCTTATCTGGCTCCACATCTTCAACTCAGGGTGCTATCATTATAAAAAGACCAGGAACCTGTAATCGTTATTTTATAATTACAGCTCCTAGCATGGGATCACCTAGCTATGGCTACTTTTATACTGAAATCGACACTTCACTAAACAACGGAATTGGAGGAGTAATAGGTACTCAAAACATGACATTATTCAATGATGGCGAAGGTCATTCTGAAAAGCTTACTTCATATACTAACTCTACATTAAGCTTTACTTGGGTTGTTTTTCAACATAAAACTAATTTTTATGCTTACAAAATTGACGAAAACGGAATAAACCTAAGCAATCCAGTAATTAGTCCAGTTATGAATCATATTAACTCAACTAATTATAGAGGTGCAGGATCCATGAAAATATCTCCTGATGGAACAAAACTAGCAATATCATATACATATCTCTCCTTTTCCGAACTACAACTACTCCCTTTTAACGCAAATACTGGTACTGTTACTACTTATGAACCAGATGCACGAATTATAGCAAGTAACCTTGGTGATATATACGGTGTTGAATTTTCTCCAAACAGTAACCTAATTTATTTTACTAATTTTGAAAACTTATTCCAATTAAAAACCAACAACAAAAATCTAACACAAAAGAAAAAACCAATACCTGAATTAAATGGACATTCAGAACTATATCAATATGAAATTGGACATAAAACCTCTCTCGTATTATTAGGGTCAAGCTCACCAACATCAACTGCCTATATTGAAAATGCACGATTTTCAGGAATACAAAGAGCAGTTGATAATAAAATTTATGTAACTAATTCAAATAATGGACCTATAATAAACAATTCATTGAGTGTTATAGAGTACCCTAATAACCCAGGTAATGACCCTCAAACTGGTTGTGGTCTTATTTATGATGCAATCGCAACTAATAGTAACCCATGGCATGGCCTTCCTCAATGGGTATATAAATCGGGCTTGAAAGAAAGCGCATCATGGGCATTAAATTTTGGTTCTCAATTTAACTTTAAAGCAATGCAAGATATTGCAACAGATGATGAGGGAAATATTTATGTGTTGGCAGGTAAATTAGCCAGTCAATCAGCCGAGGTTACAACTGCACTTGGTAATAATGATTTTGTAACAACCAATGCCTTTGTCGCAAAATTTAACAGTTGTAATGAATTAATTGCACATCAAAACCTTGGAGGTTTAGTTCAATATGGTGCTACTCAAGGAGAAATAAAAGTTGCAAACGGAAAAGTACATGTGATTTTTAGCACACACTACAATGACACCAACTTTTTTCAATTGAATACTGATTCTTTAGCAATAGACTGGGGGCAAAATGTTTCAGGCCAACCTCAAGAATCTGCTTTAAATATTGATTCGGTCACTGGAAATTATTTTATGCCGTTAATTAATGGTTTAACCGACATTAATGGCTTACAAATAACCAGTACACATCCTACAATAACAAAAATAAACAATGATGGAGAAATTCAAGATTATCAGGAATTCAATTTGGGAGCCAACATAACTGGTACATTCCATCGAGTAGTTAGTCATAATGACACCTTATTTATTGCAGGTTATTTATCCTCAACAAGTATACAAACAGCAACTTTTGGAAGCTTACCAGGTATTAACATTGATATTTTATCAAACACAGGTACTTCGTATTACACTTATTTTATACTTAAGGCAACATATTCTAGTGGAACATACACACCAGTAGCCATAGAAAAAACAGGAAGCCTTAGGCCTGGAAAAATTATTTTTAACCCTAGTACAAACAAATTGTATTCTTCTCATATTACAGTAGAACAACCCCCCTTAAGCACATTCAATAGACTTACAAACATAAGTTCATATGACGGAAATACTTTAGGATTGTTGAATCAATTGGTCGATTTACCTGTTTCCGATATTGAATGTAACCTGAACGGCGATGGTGTTTTAGTATCCTTTTACGCGAATAGCAATGATCCTACTTACAATACGTATTTAAAAAAATACAGTGATGACTTAGGAACTGTATTATGGCAAGCTGATGAAGTATTAACAGGTAACAATCATATGTCAGATATTAAAATTGCAACATTCGAAAATCAAATATATTTAACAGGAGAATATGTAGCAGATGCTGAGTTAACTAATACCAAACTGAAAACAACAAGCACGAGCATTGCTAATTACCCAGATGTATTTGCCTTACGTATAAAAGACCATGGATCAAGCTTTGAATTCAAAACTGCCGCTGTAAAAAACAGCTTACTTACAGTAATGAAAACTAGTGAAGTATCTGTTTTTGGTAAAAACTCTAAAACCAAATTATTTAAGGTATTCCCTAATCCATTTCAAAACTCAATAAATATTAGGGCTAATACCACTGACGCAAAAATGTATAGTGTTACTATTAGTAATTTATTAGGAACACAACAAATAAACAAAAGATATAATACGATTACAGAAGATAAAGCAACTATAAACACCAGTAATTTATCAAAAGGGATTTATAGTATTACTATAAGCGATAATGATACTATTGTTTACCAAGGAAAACTTATTAAATAAGAATATGTATTATGATATGGGTGTAACTTCATGAGCTTACACCCTTATGGTTGTCGTTTGTATTCAATTTAAACTCCTATTTATTTATTAAAATTTTGTTATAATTTAAAATAAGTTGGCATATTTAAAAAAAAAACAGATATTCGTACTAAATACTGTAGTATCATTTTGTAATGATGGTCCAATATTTTGTTAAGTCTATTATTTATAGTACCTTAATACTTGTTAAATGTTAAATATTTAAAAATAACTAGTCGTTTTACACTGTTAGATACTTTTAAATATGGGGAACCACAAAAATCGAATAGAAAAATGACAATAGAAAATTTAATAAAAGAAGCTAGCGATTTAGAAGAGAACTATAAATCATTCAAATCAAGGAATGAAAAAATTATAGCTTCAAAACGAGCTAAGGAATTAGTTTTAGGAATTAATGAAGTTTACAAAGAAACTAAGGATTCTAACTTGATGGATATCATGAAGAGAATTACTGAAATTAAAATTAAACTTGAAAAAAGATTAAAAGGAAGATTAACTCCTTAATCACAAATTATTTTAAATAAAAAGGGATAAACTATATAGTTTATCCCTTTTTTATTTAATTCCCACCAATGGGTTTAGTGTAAATCCTAAACTACTCAGAAAAAAAACATCTTCTAATTTTGAACCAAATCTTTTACTACTCCGCTTTCAACAGCAGCAATTTTTACTGCTAAACAAACTATTTGCATTGCTTGCTCAATTTCATTTATTGTAGGACACGATGGTGCTAAGCGAATATTACTATCATTCGGATCATTTTTATGAGGATAAGTTGCCCCAGCTCCTGTAAGTTTAACTCCTGCTTCTGCTGCTAGAGCCACTACTCTTTTCGCACAACCATTTGGTACATTAAAACTAATAAAGTACCCTCCTTTTGGTGTAGTCCAAGTTGCTAAATCCGTACCTCCTAATTCTTGCTCTAAAATAGCTAAGGTTTTATCAAAACGAGGTTTTAATATAGCAGCATGCTTTTTCATGTGCTCATACAAACCTTCAATATTTTTGAAAAAACGCGTATGACGCACTTGGTTTAATTTATCTGGTCCAATAGTAGAGAAAAATAAATGGCCTCTATACCAGTCCATATTTGCTACACTACCTCCTACAGCAGATACACCAGCACCTGCAAAAGTGATTTTAGAAGTTGAGCATAAAATAAATGGTCTGTTATCATTTCCTGCTCTCTTACAAGTGTCTAAAATGTTTTTCAACTCATCTTTATCATCTGATAAATGATGTACTGCATAGGCATTATCCCAAAAGACTCTAAAATCAGTAGCAGCCGTTTTCATAGCACTCAAACGATCAACTACTTCATCAGAACAACTTAGTCCAGTCGGATTACTATATTTTGGTACTATCCAAATCCCTTTAATACTTTCGTCATTCGCAACCAACTGCTCTACTTCATCCATATTAGGACCATCAACAGTACAACTCACAGATATCATCTCAATACCAAAATGTTGACAAATACTAAAATGACGATCGTATCCTGGTGAAGGGCAAATAAATTTTATTGGTGCTTTACCCCAAGGTTGCTTACTGTCACACATACCATGAGTCATTCCTCTAGAAACGATATCATGCATAATAGTAAGTGATGCATTCCCTCCTATTACTACTTCATCAACTGTAGATACTTCAAGAAAGTCTTTAAACAATTCTTTAGCTTCAGGAATACCATCTAAGCCACCATAATTACGAGTGTCGGCATCAGTAATAGTTTTATAATCTGTTGAAGAAACTGTATCAAGTAAGCCATTAGATAAGTCTAATTGTGCTGCACTAGGTTTTCCTCTAGACATATCTAAAGCGAGATTTTTAGCTTTAAATACTTCAAAATTTGATTGTAATTGATCCAATGTCATTTTCGTTTTTTTTAATATGCTTCAAAGATAGGTTGTACCGATGAAATCTCCTTCTTTTTTGTTACAAACATTACTACTCTACTCTGTCCAATACCTCCTCCTATAGTATAAGGTAATTCACCTTTTAATAAGGCAGTATGAAAAGGTAATTTACTTCTATTTTCCTGACCTGTTATTAGTAATTGATGCGCCAATGCTTCTTCATCAACACGTACTCCCATGGAGCTAATCTCCAAACTTTTTTCCCTAATAGCATCCCAAACTAAAAGATCAGCATTAATACCAGGTCTACCTTGTTCATCTTTAGTAGTCCAATCATCATAATCAGGAGCCCTTAAATCATGTGCTTCACCATGAGACAACTTATCTCCTATTCCTAATAATAAAACAGCACCAAATTCTTTGGCAATAGCATGTTCTCTTTCTTTTGGTGTTAATTCAGGATATTTTAAATATAGCTCTTCCGTATGCAACACCTGTAACGAATCCGGTAGTTCGGACCTTGTTTCCATTTTTTCTGATATTACTTTCTCCGTTGCCCTTAATGTATTAAATACTAATTCCCCATGTGCAATTAACGTATCAATGGTACGTTCCTCTTTAGCAATAACTTTTTCCCAATCCCATTGATCTACCAAATGAGAGTGTATGTTTGATAATTCTTCATCAGCCCTAATAGCTTTCATATCAGTAACAATCCCTTCTCCTTCTTGTGCATTTAATTCTCCTAAATACCAACGTTTCCATTTCGCTAATGAATGTACTATTTCATGAGTCACACCTCCTAATTTAAAGCTAACAGGGTTTTCAATTCCGTTTAAGTTGTCATTCAGTCCAGAACGTCCAGAAACAAAAAGTGGCGCATTTACTTTTGTTAAATTTAATTGCTTTTTTAATTCTGTTTCAAAAATGTGTTTTGATGACGTTATTATACGTTCACTTTCCAAACTTCTCTTTACTGTTGACATAATATAAATTGTTTTATTTTTTGACAAATCTATTCAGTAATTAAAGAGTAAATCGTTTTTTACTATAATAATTTTATGCCTTCTAGTATTTTGCTTCAATAAATTAACCATATATTTGATTGTTATTGTATTTAATTACTTAGAACTCAAATTTTCGCTTATGAACTTTCATTTAGATAGCACCGATAAAAAAATACTAAAACACCTTATTAATGACGCTAGAGTTAAAGTAGTTGACATTGCTAGTTATATTGGTGTAACCAGTGCTGCAATTCACCAAAGAATTGGAAAAATTAAAAGAGGTGGAATTATAAAAGAGTTTACCTTACGATTAGATGAGAAAAAATTAGGCTACACAACATGTGCCTTTGTAGGAGTATTCTTAGATAAAAACAGTAATTATACAGAAATAATTGAAAAGCTAAAACGTATTGAAGAAGTTGTTGAAGCACATTATACCACTGGAGAATATGGTTTATTTGTAAAGTTATACGCCAAAGACAATGATCACTTAATGAAAGTACTCAACGGTAAGTTAAAGAAAATAAAAGAGGTAACTCGTACTGAAACCTTTATATCTTTAGAAGAGCCAATTACCAGAAGTATTAGCTTTTAGCAAAAAATAAACATTCAACCTAAACTAGATCCGATTGACGAAAAAAGTTGCTTTTTTGACATCAATTTTATGGCGATATTACTTAACTTCGTAATCATATAATTTACTTTACTACATCATGACCGAATACTCAATAGAACTAACAGTAAGAGATTACGAATTAGACATGCAGGGAATTGTAAACAATTCTGTTTACCAAAATTATTTAGAACATGCCAGACATGAATTTTTACACAACCAAGGTATCGATTTTGCTGACTTGACAGAACGTGGAGTGATTTTAGTCGTTAAAAACATTACAATGGACTTTAAAAACTCCCTAAAGAGTAAAGATAAATTTAAAGTTGTTGTTGAAACATACAAAGAAGGACATTTAAAACTAGTTTTTAAACAAACTATTATTCGTTTATCAGACAATAAAGTAGCTTTAACAGCTAATGTTACTGGAGTATGTTTAATCAATGGTAGATTAGTAAAACCTGAAACTATTCCTGAAATAAACAGTTTCTTAAGTATTACAATGGTTTAATCTTTTAAAATAAAACGATGAGTTGGATAAAGATAATTCCGTTTGAAGAGGCTACAGGTAAATTAAAAACAATTTACAACAGAATAAAAGGTCATAATAATCAAATTGATAATGTACTTAGTATTCATAGTTTAAGACCTCATACCCTTACCGGACACATGAGTCTTTATAAAAACGTATTGCATCACACTGATAATACTTTTGACAACTGGTTTCTTGAATTGTTAGGTGTTTATACCAGCTACTTAAATAAATGTGACTACTGTTTTGAGCATCATTATACCGGGATGACCCTATTTTTAAACAATTCCGAAAGGGCTGAGCAATTAAAAAATAGTATTTTAAATGATGATTTTACAAAATCACTCACTGAAAAAGAAATAGGTCTAGCTTTATATACTAAAAGGCTAACTCAGACTCCTCATCAAATTTTAAAAGAAGATATTGATAATCTTAAAAAGATAGGTGTAAATGATGGTGAACTACTAGAAATAAATCAAGTAGTATCTTACTTCAACTATGTAAACAGAACTGTTTTAGGTTTAGGAGTGAACACCAATAATGAAGTTATTGGTGTTCACTCCTAAAAACAAGGGCTCTGATAGCTCATGGAATCATGAGTAATTAAATAGAGACATACTATTACACGAAAAAAAATCTTAAATATTTAACAATTTTTTGTTTATTTATTTTAAAATACTGACTTTGTATTCGATTTTGAAATTTTATAACATGAACAGACAACACGTCATTGGTTTTCTATTATCATTAAGTTTTTTCAACACACTTTACGGACAAGATATATCTGGGAAGGTTATTGATGAAGAAACCCAAGAACCTATTCCGTATGTATCTATAAAAATCAATAATCATAATGGCACTATTAGCAATGAAGAAGGGAATTTTAGCATCACAATTTCTGAGCAAAATTCCGAAAAGGACTCCATATACTTCTCCTCTATTGGATATACCACAAGAGCAATTTTAGTACAAAAAACTACCGACACTATAATTTCATTAAAACCAGAAATTCTAGAACTATCAAATGTTTATTTAACGGGAAAAAAGCTGACTGCAGAAGAAATTATTGATAAAGTAGAAGATAATATTGAAACTAACTATGTAATCAATACTTCGAAAAGTAGATTCTTTATGCGAGAATCCTTTAAACAGTATTATAAAAATTTAAAATTTAATTACAAAAAATCAAGTATTAAGGAAATATCAAAAGGACTTATTGACAGTATGGTAAATTCAATTCCCAAACGAACTGAATACTACAATGAAACCCTAGGTGATTTCTATACCAATGATGAGCGTAATTATAAGAAGCTAAGTATTATAAAAACCTCTAAGCTTTACAATAAAAACCAAGAAGTATCATTTGAAGATTTACAAAGTAAATTCATGAAAGTTTTAAATGATAATGTAAAAAAGGATTCCTACTTAAAAATTAAATCTGGTTTTTTCGGAACAAAAATTGGTGTTGACTCTATTGTTAACAGCTCAAAGAATTTTGATAAAATAGAAAAAGAATACGAACAGAAAAATTATTTTAACGCGCGTAAAAAAAGTATTAACGAACTTATAAAAAATGTTTTTTACGATGACGATTCCGACATTAATGTTATTCACAACTCAAGTAGATATAAGTTTATAAAAGAAGATTACGTTTATTTAGATGGTGAATTAGTTTATGTAATTTCCTTTACTCCTAAGCGCTCAGAAGACATCAAAGGAAAACTTTATATCAATACGGATGATTTTGCAGTAATGCGATTGGATTATAAAAACGTAAACCCTGTTTATGATAAAGTTTTTAACATGCTCGGAGTAAACTTAAACCATATCCGTTACCAAGGAACTATGATATTCACTAAACTGGAAGAGAATACTCATTATAGTCTAAAATACTTAAGTCATGAAGACGGAAGATCATTACGCCTTGACAGGCCACTTACTATTATTGAAAAAAACAAACATGTAAAAGGGAGAAGAAAGCAAAATGAGTTAAAACTTCAAATGAATTTTAATATTATTGATAAAGTAAAAAGAGAGTTTGTGGTTTTTTCAGAAGACAAAATAAGCTCTAATGAATTCACCAAAGTTTCTGAAAGAAAAGCAGTAGATGTAAAATATTTTTCTAGCTACAATCCTGATTTCTGGAAAGACTATAACATCATTGAACCTAACAAAGCCATAAAAGAATTTACTGTAATTAACTAATTAAGAATATTCAGGTACTTTCCCAATTACTCCATCAAAAAAACTATGCATCAATTCAAAATCAGCTTCTACATTATCTGTAGGAAAAAATGGCTTTGAAATAGTATGCGTTTTCTTTTCATAATCAAAAGACACCATTACAATAGGTACTCCTGCTTTTTTAGCAATATAATAAAAGCCTGTTTTCCACTTATCTACCTTTTTACGAGTTCCTTCAGGAGCTATATTTAAAATAAATTTTTGGTGTTTTTTAAACATCGCTGCATAAGCATCAACGGTTTTCTGCCCAGCTGTTCTATCTAAAGAAAAACCTCCTACCTTACGCAAATACCATCCAAGAGGCCAAACAAATAACTCTTTTTTGGCTACAAAATTAATAATTGTATTAGTTACCCTTCTCAATAAAAGTCCCATAGGTAAATCATACCAATGCGTATGTGGAGCAGCAATAACAATGTACTGTGTAAGTTTTTTAGGAAACTCTCCTTCCACCTTCCATTTTAACAATTTAAAATAAATAAATTTATACATCAGTGATCATATTTATACTCGTATTATCATACAAAGCTACGGTTATTTTATTTTAAAATATTTACTTTTGAAAACTATTGATTCCTTATGAATATTATTAAGAAAATTGCAAGTTATATTTATCCTATAAAAATTAAAAAAATTCCTTCAAAACGATCTGGAACACTTGAGATTACACTTATCAATGGTAAATTAGTGGTCGATTCTGAAAACGCTAATTACAGCTACGGTAGTCTACAAAAAGTACTCAAAAAAGGATTAGCATATATCGATTTTGAAAAATTACAAAAACTAGAAAACATACTTGTTTTAGGTGTTGCAGGCGGAAGCGTTATACAAACTTTACGAAATGATTTTAATATTAAAGCTAAAATAACTGGCGTAGAAATAGATTCAGATGTAATTGAGTTGGCAAACACCTACTTTAAATTGAATGAAATATCAAATTTAAAATTAATCATCGCAGATGCATTTGAGTTTTTAAAAAACACCAATTCGACTTATGATTTAATCATCATTGATATTTTTAATGACTCAAAAATGCCAAAGGGTTTATTTGATCATATTTTTTGGAACCTTGTTCACAAATCATTAAATAATGGAGGGATATGCTTATTTAATACCATTTACAACTCTAAAAAAGACATGCAAAGAAACCAACTATTAAACAGTCAATTAAAAACTTTATTCAAATCCAGCAAACAAATAAAAACTCATCGAATTAACGAACTATTTATATTAGAAAAGTAACTACTGATTAAATTCTAAGTTTGCTTGCACTAAATCTTCTGGAGTATCTATACCAATTGACACATGCGTAGTCTCTACCATTTTTATGGTTTTATCGTATGCTAAATAACGTAAACATTCAATTTTTTCACTAGCTTCTAAATACTCCATATCCATTTTAGTAAACTCTAAAATAGCTGATTTTCTAAATGCGTAAATTCCTTGATGTTTGTAATATTTTGCCGTACTCTTTTCCCTTGGAAAAGGAATCGGAGAACGGGAAAAATATAAAGCACAATTATTAGTATCTACTATTACCTTTACATTGTTAGGATTATTAATTTCCCCCAAATCTTCAATTTCATGCATGATAGAAGCTAAATCTATTTTCTCCTTAACATCATTCTTATAAACCGCTAATAAGTCAGTTAATGCTTGCTTATGAACGTTTGGTTCATCGCCTTGAACATTTACTACAATATCACAATCAATATCCTGTACTGCTTCAGCAATTCGATCACTTCCACATTCGTGTTCAGCTATACTCATGATTGCCTTTCCTCCGTTTGTAACTATTTCATTAAAAATAATTTCAGAATCTGTAACAACATACACTTCTGAAAACAATCCTGTAGCTACAGCATTTTCATACGTACGTATAATAACTGACTTCCCTGCTAGGTCTTTCATTAGTTTCCCTGGGAAGCGTGACGCTTCATAACGAGCGGGTATCATGGCAATTATTTTCATAAACTTAGTATTAGGCATTAAGCAAAATTACGTATTCTTTAAAGAAACTTGAATTGTATTTATTTCCTTTATATCCTCACAAACAAAAACTGATTGTACCACATTGCTAATATTGAAATTAATATTAAAATTATGGTAGTATACATATAGTCCTTACTAAAAAGTAACTTTGCTTTTTTTACAAGTACCATTATTGAACAAATAAAAGCCAATACTGAAATTCCAATAACAACGTATTGTAACTGTTTAGTAAAATTTTCTAATGATTCATAGTACACAAATATGTACGTTGTAAAAATAGTTAATGCACTCAAAGCGCAACAAATAGCATATAATTTATTAAAATTCATTATTTAACAATTTTTGTATTTATCATGAAGTCCTTTACCTGCTTCAATCATTGGGATTATTTTTTCTAATCTAGTTACTTTGGTTGTTTCTCTTTTTGCCTCACAAATATATTCAGCGTATTCTCTTTGTTTACTTAATGACAACTTTTCAAAACTATTTTTAAAACTAGTATTTTCATTTAATAAATCAAGTAACATTGTTGGCACTATAATCTCTTTATTTCGTTTAGCTTTAATTTCTTTACCTAGCTTTTGGTTTTCTATTGCTTCTAAAACATAAGTTTTAACGATAGAAATATTATCAATTTCATTGCTTTCAAAACGCCATTGACGTAAACCCTTTGTTTTTCCTTCCTGAGCGTTAACTAACTTATTTTGTACATCATCTAAAAACACTCCTTGGAAAAACCATATACCTGCATGATTTTTAAAAGCACCAAGACCAACAACATTTTTACCATTAAGTGAATACACGGGGCTATTCCATTTGATGTTCTCTTCAAGTTCAGTTGTTAACAATACTTTCCTAAGTTCATACAAAAGGTCACTCCATTTCGGGTGCAACTCAATATATTCTTCTATGCTAGTCACTTTTTTCAAAAACACTTATTTTTTATCCCACCAGTGGGTTTAATTTCTAAAGGGATACCTCGTACGAAAATGAAATTGTTAATTCATATATCGTGAGCTTGCACCGGAGATATTGATTTAAATATTAATAAAACATCTAAAGTACTTGCTATTCTTATACAAAAAAATCATCTCCAAAGCCAATTAAATACAGTTTTTCTTCAGCTCTTGTAATTGCTGTATACAACCAACGCATATAATCTTTATTTACGCCGTTTGGCAAATACGGTTGCTCTACAAACACTGTTTTCCATTGTCCCCCCTGCGATTTATGACAAGTCATTGCATATGAAAACTTAACTTGTAAAGCATTAAAATACTTATTCTGTTTAATTTTCATGAACTTCTTATACTTAGTAGTCTCACTTTCATAATCCTTTTGTACTTCTTGATACAATTTATTACTATCCTCATAAGAAAGTGCTGGAGTTTCTGCAGTAATAGTATCCAACAATAATACAGTTTCAAAAGCCTTCATATTAGGATAATCAACCATTCTTACTTTTACTTCAGCAAAACGGAAACCATATAATTCTTTGAAAGCATAAATTTCCAATACTTCAACAATATCACCATTAGCAATAAAACCAGCTTCACTATTTTCTTTTATCCAAAAATAATTATTTTTTACAACCATTAAATAATCTCCGGCGTTCAAATCATTTTCTTGAAATAAAATTCTGGAACGTATTTGCTGATTATAAATATTAGCTCGTTTATTTGAACGAACTATAATTGCAGTATCCTCTTTCCCATCTGACGAATAAGCTTCATCAATAGCATTTTGTATATCGTACCCATCTTGTAACCGTACAATATCAGGAAATACTCCTAAGTCAAATTGAAAGGAATCAAAATAATTGGTCGCTAATTGCTCGCGCAGTAAAGTAGCATTACTTAAAATACCTGAACCTTCAGCCTGACGTACAACTTCATCTAACTCAATAAAATCAACTTCTTTATTATAATTCAATGCCAATCTGTTTTCATCCAAAGCTGGACTTACATCTAACTTTATAGGTGGTAATTGTGCAGTATCACCTATAAAAACTAATTTACAACGAGTACCTGAATATACGTATTGCAATAAATCATCTAATAAAGAACCGTTTTCAAAAAGTTTAGAATCAGTGTTTACATCAGAAATCATAGAAGCTTCATCTACTATAAAAATGGCGTTTTTATGTTTATTCGGTTGCAATACAAAACTCACCCCTCCTCCATTTTGCTTTTTTGGAAAGTATATTTTTTTATGTATTGTTAAGGCTTCACGCTTGGAATACTTAGCTATTACTTTTGCAGCACGACCTGTAGGTGCTAACAACACAGCACTTTTATGTGCATTCCACAAACTATTTACTAAGGTACTAATTAATGTAGTTTTACCTGTTCCGGCATATCCCTTTAATATAAACAAGCTTTCGTCATCACCTTCCAAAATAAACGATGCAAGCCGTTGTAAAACAACATCTTGTTTTAAAGTAAGTTCAAAAGGAAATTTTTCTTTTAATAAGGTGTGAAACTCAGTAACATTCATTTAATAAATATAAAGTAATCAACTACTGATATCTAAGTAGATGAGGTATGAATTAAAACTATAATTTTCCGACAGAAACATCCTGAAACTATCAGTACGAAAATTAATCCCTGTAGTAGGAATATAATTGGAATTCAAATATAGTCAGTATTTTTTCTTTTATTACTTTTCTGATTCAAAAAAAAATGTAAATTTGTGCAACAGATTATTTAAATTCTATATATAATGATAACAGGACTTTTAATTATTTTAACGATAGTGGCTATTTTTCTAATAGTTAAATTGATTGATAAATTTGTACCTCAAAATAAGAAATGGATTTTCACCATTCTATTTTGGGTTGCTGCATTGTTTATTGGTAAAGCATTATATGATTCAATTTTGGAACCAATAAAGTTCAAGCAAATTAAAAAAGTTCGTTATGCAAAAGTAATTGAAAAGCTAAAAGACATTAGAGATGCTGAAGTTGCTCATAAAGAAGTAACAGGGAAATATAATGGTGATTGGAACTCTTTAGTGAAATTTATTGATACTGCAGAATACACTTTAACACAACGTAGAGATTCTAGTATTAATGATGTTGAGTACTTTAAGACTTATGGTGTAGAAAACACAAAGGATATCGTTATTATTGACACTATAGGTACTGCTTCTGTAAAAGATTCAATATTTAAAAACTCGGATCGTTATAAAACCATGATGAACATTCCTGGTGCTGACGCAAAATTCACTTTAAAAGCAGGCTCTGTTGAAAAAGGAAAATCGATGCTTCCTGTTTTTGAAGCAAAAATGGAAAAGAAATTAGTTTTGGCAGATCAACCAGGATACTTAGTATTTGAAGAATCAGAAACTATCGCTGTAGATGGTGTTAACGGTGCATTCATTAGTGTAGGATCAATGGAAGAAATTAGCACAAATGGTAACTGGCCAAGGTACTATGACGAAAAAAAATAATATTAACTTACTATCAAATAAAATATTGTCCGTTCAAGTTAGCTTGAATGGACTTTCTTTTTGTATACTAGACAGCATTGAAAACAATATTCTTTTTTTAAAAGAAACTCATTTTGATACACAAAAAAACCCTATTGAAATTGAAAAACTCTTAAAAGAAGAATTTGAGTGCAACACCACATTACAACAAGAATTTAAAAAAGTTACTTTAATTCACCAAAACGATATTTGCACCTTTGTACCTAAAGGACTTTATGATGAAAATCATTTAACTGATTATTTAAAATTTAATAACAAAATATTCAAGTCGGATTTTATCGCTACTGATGAAGTTTTTTTAAAAGAAATTATATCGGTTTATGTCCCTTTTGTAAACATTAACAACTACTTTTTTGAGCTATTCGGAACTTTTGAATACCAACATGCAAGTACAATTTTAGCACAACAACTGTTACAGCATACAACGGACACAACCAATAAATTTTATTGTAACGTATCCCCTACTTCATTTGAGTTAATTTGCATTAAAAATGGCAAGTTTAACCTTTTTAATTCATTCCAATTTGACACTAAGGAAGATTTTATTTACTACATTCTTTTTACTATTGAACAATTACAATTAAATACTGAAACAATTGATTTTGTTTTATTAGGAGATATTGGATTAGATGATGAATTGTATAGTGTTCTATATCAGTACATAAGAAACATATCTTTTGGAAGTAGAAATACACAGTTTGTAGTAAGAGATATTGAACAAAAACCTAAATACGGCTATAACCACTTTAGCCTATTAAACTCTTTTTAAATGCGAATTATTTCTGGAAAATATAAAGGCAGACGTATTACTGCTCCAAAAAAATTACCTGTACGCCCTACAACTGATTTGGCTAAGGAATCATTATTTAACATCATAAATAACGAGTTTTATATTGACAAAGTAATCTTGCTAGATTTATTTTCAGGTACCGGAAACATCAGCTATGAATTTGCCTCAAGAGGGTGCACACAAATAACGGCAGTAGACGCTGATTATGGCTGTACTGAGTTCATACGTAAAACAGCGGAGGAATTTAATTTTGATATTAACGTTATTAAGAGTGATGTTTTTAAGTTTTTGGAAAGAACAAAACTCAAAAATAAAATCATTTTTGCTGACCCTCCATATAATTTTAGTGATGAAAAATTTGCTCAAATTCGTCAATTAGTATTTGAAAAAGAGCTTTTAGTTGAAAATGGTTATTTAATTATTGAACACTCTGAATACACTAACTTAGAACACTTGGAACATTTTAGTTTCTTAAAAAAATACGGAAGTTGCGTATTTAGTTTTTTTGAGCGTACACTAGGTGAATCTACAAGTGAAGAAGAATAACCTTTTGAAAATCAGTGTGAAAAGACAACCTTTTTGGAGAGTTTCAATTATATTTCGTAACTTTAAGAAACTAATCAATTCTTTCAGATATGAAAAAAATTACATTACTACTAATTGCATTAGTTACTACATTTTCTTTATTCGCACAAAACACTTCTGAAATTTTATGGAAGATTGGCGCATCAAACGCTAACTTAAATATCAATCAGGGTGACACTGTTGTATGGATATGGGATGATGATTTAACACATACCGTTACAAACCTACCTGAAAGCGCTGAGAAATTTGATAGTGATCAATTAACAGGTAAAGGAACTACTTTTAGCCACACTTTTAATACCGTTGGAGATTTTCCGTACAAGTGTAACGTCCACCCTACAACAATGTTTGGAAGTATAAGTGTGCGATTATTAGGTGTTGATGAACTAGAAAAAGAAGTGCTTACAATATACCCAAACCCCGTTTTCAACAAGTTAATTATATCATCACCCGAATTAATCAACAAAGTTAGCATCACAAATGTTTTAGGTAAAAAGGTGTTTGATAGAAAAATACATGCTAATAAACTACACATAAATATGTCAAACTACAGAAATGGAATGTATTTTATTCAAATAGAAAGTGGCGATAAAATAAATACCTACCGAATAATTAAAAAATAAGCAGACCATAAGCCGGATTCTGTTCTCTTAAAAAGAGCCCTTATCATTTATCTAGCACTACAATTACTTGTAGCATCGAACCGTTTACCCTCCAACATCGAGCGCACAACTCTCAAGCGCTGGTTTACATAACGTTGCACCACATAGAGTTTACCTGGTTTCACTACAGCATTACCTGTACATACTTTCTGCTGCACTTGTCCGCATCTTTCGACGGACGGGTGTTACCCGCTATATTGTACTATGGTGTCCGGACTTTCCTCTCTCCTATTCAGGACAGCGATAAGGTAGTCTGCTTAGTGCAAAAATAGTACTAAAATGTTAATAACTCCATTTAAAATAATGATTTCTGAATTCAATATTCACAATTGAATATCTATATTTGTGATGTTAATTTTTTACAATGGAACATTTTGTAGTATCGGCCAGAAAGTACAGACCCAAAACATTTACGGATGTTGTTGGGCAACAAGCTATAACCAATACTTTATTGAATGCTATTGAAAACAATCACTTGGCACAAGCATTACTTTTTTGTGGACCAAGAGGTGTTGGTAAAACATCCTGTGCTAGAATTTTGGCCAAAAAGATTAACCATCAGGAAGGTCATGATGATGAAAATGAAGATTTTGCTTTTAATATTTTTGAATTAGATGCAGCTTCAAATAATTCAGTTGATGACATCCGTAGTCTGATAGATCAAGTACGTATACCTCCACAAGTAGGAACTTATAAAGTATATATTATTGATGAGGTACATATGTTATCTCAAGCAGCTTTTAATGCTTTTTTAAAAACATTAGAGGAACCACCAAAGCATGCTATATTCATATTAGCAACTACAGAGAAACATAAAATTATTCCTACTATTTTATCTCGCTGTCAGATATTTGATTTTAAAAGAATTACCGTAAAAGATGCAGCCAATTACTTAGCATATATCGCAAAAGAACAAGGAATCACTGCTGAAGATGATGCCTTGCATATTATTGCGCAAAAAGCTGATGGTGCAATGCGTGATGCATTATCTATATTTGATAGAGTAGTTAGTTTCTCTGGTAAAAACTTAACTAGAAAAGCCGTAACAGAAAATTTAAATGTATTAGATTACGATACCTATTTTAAAGCTACTGATTTAATACTAGAAAATAATATCCCAGAACTATTACTCTTATTTAATGAATGCTTATCAAAGGGATTTGACGGACATCATTTTATATCCGGTTTAGCTTCTCATTTTAGAGATTTATTAGTTTGTAAAAACCCAGCTACCATAAAACTTCTTGAAGTGGGTAGCACAGCACAAGAACAATATTTAACCCAATCACAGAAAGCATCACAAGGCTTTTTAATTCAAGGAATTGATACTGCGAATGATTGTGATCTAAAATATAAAACTAGTAAAAATCAACGCTTACTCGTTGAATTATCACTAATGCAATTAGCCTCTATCACTTTCGGACTCACTGAGTCGGGAGAAAAAAAAAAGCCTAAAAACTTTATAATTCCCGCTACTTTTTTCATTTCAACTACTACTCCAAAAGCACCATCTATTGAAGTAATATCACCAGTAGTAAGTGAACCTACAACCCCATTAATTACAAAACCCAAGGAAGAAACGGCTAAAGCTCCTGAATTACCAAAATTAAAAAAACCAACTGGTACCAAAGGTAAAGTTTCTGGTTTGTCGTTATCCAGTATTCGAAAAAAGAAAGAGCATCTAGACGCTAAACTTGCGGAGGAGGTGCAACATGAAGTACTCCCTACTGAAGATTTTAAAGAAGAAGATTTAATCAAACACTGGATAGAATATACCAAAAAACTAGATAATGAAGGAGCAAAAATTGTAGCTTCTATTTTTGATATTACTGATAAAGAGAAAAGAGAGAAATTAACTATTAAAGGAACCATGATTCATATTGAAGTACCAAACGCTTCCATGCAAATGGATATTCATGGTGCTCAATATGGTATACTTTCATATGTTAGAAAAAAGTTAAGCAACCATGACATCAGTATTCAAGTTGATGTGAATGAAGAAGCTGTTAAAAAATATGTTTTCTCTTCGGTAGACAAATACGAGAAACTTTTGGAAATGAATCCTGCTATAGGTTTATTACGACAAGAATTCAATTTAGATATAAAAGATTAAATACAATACCTTATGTTAGGATTAAAATTACCTACTGACCCACGTTGGGTTAATATTGTAGAAAAAAATATTTCAGAAATACTTTGTGATCATGCGTTTTGTGAACAAAAAGCTGCAAGCACTGCTATTTCACTTATCGTAGGCTTCCCCGAGTATACTGAACTTGTAAGCAGTATGATTGCTTTAGTAAAGGAAGAAATGAGTCATTTTAAAATGGTTCATGAACTCATTTTAGAACGTGGTGAAACTTTAGGGAGAGATCGTAAGGATGATTATGTTTTACAATTGATTAAGTTTTTTCCTAAAGGAGGGAGTAGAGAAACACAATTGGTACACAGATTATTATATGCTGCTTTAATTGAAGCACGTAGTTGTGAACGTTTTAGATTACTTTCTGAGGAATTGGAAGACAAAAAACTTGCTAAATTCTATAGAGATTTAATGGTAAGTGAAGCGAATCATTATACCATGTTTCTTCAATATGCACGTCAATATGGTGAAAACATAAATGTAGTCAATAAAAAATGGCAGGATTTATTGGTGTTTGAAGCAAATATTATGAAAGATTTGGGAACCAATGAGACAATTCATGGATGATTTTTTTGAAACAAATATAATTCTTAAATAAAAAGACCAATCAACAATTGTTTATACACTATTGAAAAATTATAATTAAATTACCAATATATAAGATTTATAAATAGAATGCTTTTTAATTCATTTGACTTTGCAATTTTTTTACCTGTAGTTTTTATACTTTATTGGTTACTAACAAATAAAAATCTAAAGTTACAAAATTCTCTTATAGTTCTTGCTAGTTACCTATTTTATGGTTGGTGGGATTGGAGATTCCTTTCACTCATGCTATTTAGTACCGTTATTGATTTTTCTATTGGAATAGCACTCTCAAAGCAAGAAAATAAAATAAATCGAAAGCTATTGCTTTGGTTAAGTCTTTTGATAAACCTAGGTATACTTGGTTTTTTTAAATACGCTAACTTTTTTATAGATAACTTTAAAACAGCATTCTCATTCTTTGGAAATCAAATAAATTCAAATTCATTTGACATAATATTACCTGTTGGAATTAGTTTTTATACCTTCCAAACCTTAAGTTACACTATTGATGTTTATAACCAAAAACTAGAACCGACTAAAAATTTCATTGCATTTTCAGCATTTGTAAGTTTTTTTCCTCAATTAGTTGCTGGTCCGATTGAAAGAGCTACTCACTTACTGCCACAGATCTACAAAAAAAGAAATTTTAACACTGATAATGCAATAAATGGAATTCACCTAATACTATGGGGATTATTCAAAAAAATTGTAATAGCTGACTCTTGTGCCATATATGCTAATGAAATTTTTTCTTCATATGAAAATATGAATTCATTAAGCCTGTTATTAGGGGCTATCTATTTTGCATTTCAAATATATGGTGATTTTAGTGGGTATTCTGATATCGCAATCGGAACTTCTAAATTATTTGGTGTTGATTTAATGACAAATTTTAAATTTCCATATTTCTCAAGAGATATAGCAGAATTTTGGAGGAGATGGCACATATCTTTATCTACATGGTTCAGAGATTATTTATATATCCCACTTGGCGGTAGTAAAGGATCTAAACTTTTAAGTTTTAGAAATATTTTTATTATTTTTCTTGTAAGTGGATTTTGGCACGGTGCTAATTGGACTTTTATAATTTGGGGAGGATTAAATGCCTTGTATTTTTTACCTATTTTTATTTCAAACCGAAATAGGAATAACTTAAACATTGTTGCTCAAGGAAAAATATTTCCAAACATCAGAGAGCTTATTTCTATGTCAATTACATTTATTTTAGTGATAATTGGTTGGATATTCTTTAGGGCTAAATCATTATCAATTGCTATTGAATATATCCAAAAATTATTATCATTCAATTTTGAAAAAGGAATTCAATATTTATCGATTGAGCGATATTCTATAGAATTAATGATATTAATTGTGTGTTTTGTGATTTTTGAATGGAATTCAAGAGAACATGAACATCCATTCTTTGGGAAATGGAGATATCTTAAGTTAATTATGGTCATATTAGGACTAATAACCTTAGGAGTATATTCTAGTATAGCAGATTTTATTTATTTTCAATTTTAATTTTAATGAAAAAATTCATCAAATATATAATATCAATTTTAATCATTACCATTTTATCGTTATATGTATGTGATGCCATTTACACTCAAGTATATACATCAGTAACCCCAAGAAATAAACTGCAATACATTATCAATACTAATAATGAGAAATTTGATATTATTTTTTTAGGTTCATCAAGAGTAACAAATCATATTGACACAGAATTATTTGACCGTTTATCAAATAAAAAAACATTAAATTTAGGAGTTGAAGGTGCAGGCTTAAATGATAATTTATTACAATTAAAGCTTCTCATAACTAACAACAATAAAATATCTAATTTATTTCTTCAAGTTGACACAAACTTTGAAAATGAAAATCCGTCTAATATATCAATCTCTGAAGCAATGCCATTTCTTAGGAATGATGTTGTTCAAAATCACTTAAGCAACCATTTTGAAAACTTTAATTACTTAAAATACATACCTTTCTATCGGTATGCTATAAATGATCCAAAAATTGGTTTTAGAGAATTCTTTTTTTCTTTAATCAATAAAAAATCAAGAATTAATCCTGCTATTGGTTTTACACCATTAGATGAAGGCTTCATTTCAACCAACTTTCATAGTTTACCAAAATCTATTGCAAATAAAAATAATGCCTTAAACCATATTATTAATATTTGTAACACAAGTAATATAAATTTAATACTTTTCATTTCTCCATATTGTAGTAAAATTGACAGCGACATTTATATTAAACAACTAATAACAAAAATCCCTAACTTAATTGATCTATCAAAAGGATATGATGATGATTTATTTTTTAATTGTACACACTTGAATAGTCGTGGGGCAAAAAAATTTACTAAAAACCTTCATAAGGCTACTATAAATAAGGTTTTAAATTAAAAATCTTAGGAATTAAGTATCAATAAATTATTTAAAAACTAATAAAATACATCTTAATTTATTTTGTGGTAATAGTCATTTTTATTCTTATGATTATTAATATACCTCAATAACTGTTAAATGACGCCTATTACAGGAATCAATACTATATTTGTGTTGATCTAAACAATTTTACTCTCTTTAAAAGAATCAAATAAAGAAAAAAACAAACATTCTCACAGAATACATTGCATTTCATCCAATAAAAACAGTACATTTGCCGCTGATTAAAAAATGAGGTTTCATATTGTTACCTAGCTCTTAATCAAGAATTTAAACCTGCTTATTATGAAACGTATTAACGAATACAAGAAATTATTTAATGTTGATAAAGATACTGATCTTAAGGTATTAAAAAAATCTTACAGAAATTTAGTAAAAGAATGGCATCCTGATAAGTTTCAAGCAGATGATGAAAAAGCAGCATTAGCAGATGAAATGGGTAGAAAAGTAATTGATGGATATCACTTTTTAGTAAGTATAAACCCTGAAACTATAGCTTCAAATTTAGAAGAATACACTGCTACAATCACCACTGCAGGAATAGCAGACTTTAGTCATAAAGGACAAGTGTTAGAACTTGTTTTTACTGACGGTGCTACTTACGAGTACTTTGGTGTTTCAAGACCTTTATTTCAAAAATTTATAAATACTGATAAACAATTACGTTTCGCTAAACGTAACTTTTTTAACGGGTTAACATACAGAAAATCAAAAAGAGATGCTGTAGTTGCATAAGCTCTTATACCGTTTTATAAAAAAAGTCCTAGTTAAAATTTAACTGGGACTTTTTCATTTTAGATAGTAAATTCTTAATTGTCATTGTAATATAATGTTTTCACCATACCATCGGACAATCCAATTTTTGGAACATACATTTTCTTTGCTCCCGCCCATTTCATAGCATTCAAATAAATTTTTAATGCAGGAATAATAACATCAGCCCTATCAGGATTTAAACCTATTTCAGTAACTCTTTCAGAATATGACATGGCATTAAAAAAATGATATTGTGCATTTAAAAATATATAAGATAAAGGCTTATCTACAGTTTTACCTGATAAACGATGAATTTTATTAATATTTCCTCCGGATCCAATCATCATTACCTTGTAAAGGTTTTTTGTGTTTTTTTGAATCCAATCTTTAATTTCATCCCATCTAATCACTTCTTTTTTAGATTTATTTAGCAAACGTACTGTACCTACTTTAAAGGATTTTGAATTGATTATTCTTCCATTAGAAAATATGGTCAATTCCGTACTTCCTCCACCAACATCGACATATAAATAATTTGAATTTTGATCAATAAATGTTTTCAAATCAGTTGACGCAATAATTGCGGCTTCTTTTTTACCGTCAATAATTTCAATATCAATTTCACTAGCAACTTTAATTGCTTTCACCAATTCTACTCCATTAGATGCTTCCCGAAATGCTGAAGTAGCACAAGCCATATATTTAACCACCTCATTCGATTTCATCAATAATCTAAAGGCATTCATTGTATCCTTCATTTTAGCAATATTTGCTTCAGAAATCGTCCCAGTTGTAAACGAATCTTGTCCTAGACGTACAGGTACACGAACTAAAGAACTCTTTTTAAACTTAGGTTCTTTTCCTTTTTCTTCAATGACATTGGTAATTAATAGTCTTACAGCATTTGAACCAATATCTATCGCGGCGTATTTTTTTATAATCATTATTCTACAGCATTTTTCTTTTTATAATACTCGTAAGTTTCTACTTGGGACCTGATAGGACTTGCTGTCACTTTACGATATGAATTATTTTGATTTTCAGAGAAAATACGAGCCTTTACAGTATCACTCCAACAAATTGAAAAAGTATCAATAAGTTCTTTTTTAATATCCTCGTCATAAATCGGGCAAGTGACTTCTACCCTATTATCTAAGTTTCTTGTCATCCAATCAGAAGAAGATATATATACTTTCTCAGTTCCTTCTACTCCAAAAATTAACATTCTTGGGTGTTCTAAATACTTGTCTACAATGCTTATAGCTTCAATGTTTTCACTCATCCCTTTAACCCTAGGAATCAAGCAGCAAACACCTCTAATAATCATTTTTATGTTAACTCCAGCAGCACTAGCTTCATATAATTTGTCTACCATTTTATAGCTGGTCAAACTATTTAATTTCAATTTAATTTGAGCAGGTTTTCCATCTAAAGCCTTAGCTATTTCTTCATCAATCAAACTATTGAAAACATTTTTAGCATAGTGTGGTGACACCAATAAATGTTTATATTTATTAACTATATAGTTTGTTTTTAAAAAATTAAAAACTTTTCTCAAGTCTTTTAAAATATCTTGATTTGCGGTAAACAAAGTGTAGTCAGTGTAAACTTTTGCCGTAACATTACTGAAGTTCCCTGTACTTATAAAACCATATAATTTAATTTTACTGTTTTCTAAACGTTCTACCAAGCAAACTTTACTATGTACTTTTAAGCCTTTAACTCCAAAAATCATCTTTACACCTTCATCCTGCATCTTTTGTGCATATTCCATGTTAGACGTTTCATCAAATCTAGCTTGCAATTCTATTTGCACTGTAACTTCTTTACCATTTTTAGCAGCATTAATCAATGCACTAGTTATGTGTGAAATTTTTGCTAGACGATAAATTGTAATCTTAATGGTTTTTACCTTTGGATCTAAAGCTGCTTCACGCAAAAACTTAATGGTATAAGAAAATGAATGATAAGGAACATATTGTAAAAAATCTTTTTGTGCTATTTTTTCAAACAAATTGTCATTTAAAGAAACACCTTTTATAGGAAGCGGTTTTTGCTTATCATATAACAAGTCTTTTCTTCCCATATTTGGGAAATCCATATAATCCCTTCTAAAATGATAACGTCCACCAGGTATCACACTATCATTTGCTTCAATACCCATTTTACTCATTAAAAAATGTAAAGTATCTGCAGCAATTGTTTTATCATATATAAAACGTACTGGATCTCCATCCACTCTTTTTTTAACACTTTTAGAAAGTTTTTCTAGAAAACTTATTCCTAAATCAGACTCTATATCCAATTCAGCATCACGAGTGATTTTAATCATGTGCGCTTCAATGCTTTCATAATTAAAAATTTCAAAAATAGCATCTAAATTATATCGGATTAAATTATCCAAAATGATAATACAATCTCTATCGTCTACTTTAGGTAATACGACAAATCGGTATACACTTCTAGGTATTTCTAATAGCGCAAACTGGTTTTCATCATCAGACAATTTCATTTTTACAGCTAAATATGCTGCATTATCTTTTAGTCTAGGTATTGGCGTATCATCATTTAAAACAATTGCCATAAGCGCTGGACTTACCTTCTCTACATAAAAATCTGTAATAAACTCTTTATGTACAGGATGTGTAATATCCGTCTCTCTTAGAACATAAATATTTTCATCTTCCAATTTTGAATATACATCTTCCAGTATCGCTAAACTTTTTGATTGTTGAATGATAACTTCTTTAGTAATCATTTCTAACAATTCATCAGCTCGATAAACCCCTAAGGCTTTTCTCCCTCCTTTACCAGCTTCAGAAATACGCTTGACAGTTGCATACCTTACCTTAAAAAACTCATCTAAGTTATTGGAAAAAATCCCCACAAAACGCAATCGTTCTAATAAAGGCACTGATGGGTCTGCTGCTTCTTGCAAAACTCTTGCATTAAACTGTAACCAACTCAATTCTCTGTTTATATACCTATCTTTTTGATTTGTCATTCTTCAAATTTACAATCAGTTTTCTTTTAACTCTTTTGGAAAAACTTTATATACTGTTTTTCCTTTATCTAGATTTTTCCATGAATCAATCTCAAAATCAATTACCACAAACCCACAAGTGGGTACTGAATTAACATCTATTGTACCAAATGTATTGACAAAGTCAGTAACTGCAAAATTATGAGCAAAAATCATTACAATATTTACAGTATCGTTACATTCCTTAAGTGTTTTTATAAGTCCCTCACACGAGAAATCATATAAATCCGTTTTTAAATAATATTCTGAGGTATTCAACTCCCACGAATTTATAAAAATTTCAGCAGTTTGTATTGTTCTTTTTGACGGAGAACACAATACCATATCTGAATTAACAAATAACTCTTTAGTATGATTTGCTACCAACTGTGCATCATTTACTCCTCGTTTCTTAAGAGGTCTTCTTATATCAGAAACTTGATGTTTCCATGACGATTTTGCATGACGTACTAGATATAACTTCTTCATTGTGATATACTTACTAATAGTTACTTAATTCTCACTAAATATAGTCATATTTGATTCTTTATCTAAAAATTTTGCATTAAAACGATTATTTTAACATTTATTTATTGTATATTGTATTCCCTCACAAATATGTACCCAACATATTTTTTATAAAAAAACTTATACTGTTTTACCCAAAACAACAACTTCTATTTATCGTATATTATTTTAAATTACTTTAAAGCGTCCCAAGTTTAGCTTTGAATGTTTCCTCCGTATGTTATCATTATTTATTAATGAAACCATTAGGAGTTATGAAAAATTTATATTTAACCACCGTAGCATTTTTAGCTTGCTTTTTATTCTCTAATACTCAACTATTAGCTCAAGGAGATCCCACCGATTGTATAACAATTACAGATTGTCCTACAGATTTAACTGTTTGTGCAGACATATTTGATCCCATAATAGGATCCAATGTCGTTTGGGATTTACCTGATGCCTCACAAACTTGCTCAGGAGGACCTGGAGGAGATTCTTTCCAAATGATGTTTGAATTGAACGAACAACAACTAGGTGTAGATTGTTGGGGCTCACATTATATTTCAAGAGTTGGTAGCCAAAATGTAAAATTATTTTCTGGTAGTGCTCCTGAAAGTGAGGATTCTTATATTATAACCCCTTTTATGTATTTGCAAACGGTAGATGACGTTTCAATAGACGTTACTTATACAGATGGTGAATATGATCTTTATGTTACTTGGATTGATGAAAGTGGTACTCCTGGTGGCTCAGCTCTCCCAATAAGTATAGATAACTTAGGACTTGGTACACACACAGTATCTATAGACCCATTATTACCAAGTGACGGTATTTATAAAATAAAGTATTTATTTAGATATATTGGTTCAAAGCCAAGTAATATGAATACTTTTGATAACATAAGTATTGAGGGGGTACTTATTGATGCAACTTGTACCGGTGGTATTGACTTTACTTTTGTAAGTACACATCAACCAGGAGATTTTTTCCCTGTAGGAACTACTACAGTAACCTATATAGCTACCTATACTGCAACAGACGGTAGCTATTATGATGAAATTTGCGAATTTGATGTTACTGTAATTGATGTAACATTAGATATAATTGAAGTAGTACAACCTAGTTGTCATACATTAGGGTCTATTACAGTAGTAGCCTCTGGAGGAACTGGCCCGTATGATTATGTTTTGAACCCGGGAAGTATTTCAAATAATACTGGCCTATTTACTAATTTAAGTGCTGGAGATTATACCGTTACGGCAACTGATACAATTAGTCCGAATTGTTCAGAAGTAAGTTTAATTATAACTATATTAGATACAGGAGATACGGTTAATCCAACAGCGAGTAATCCTGAAGCAATACCGGTACAATGTATAGCAGATGTACCTGCAACAGATATTGCTGTAGTTGATGATGAAGCTGACAATAGCGGAATTACTCCTGTGGTAGAATGGGTATCTGATGTTTCTGACGGGAATACTTGTCCAGAAGTAATTACAAGAACATATAGTGTAACGGATGATTGTGGAAACACTATCAATGTTACACAAACCATAACAGTAGATGATACTATTAATCCAACGGCTTCTAATCCTGAAGCAATACCGGTACAATGTATAGCAGATGTTCCTGCAGCAAATATTAATGTAGTAACAGATGAAGCGGATAACTGTGGAACAGCTACTGTTGCACATGTAGGTGATGTTTCTGACGGAAATACTTGTCCTGAAGTAATCACTAGAACGTATAGTGTAACGGACGATTGTGGAAACACTATCAATGTTACACAAACTATAACAGTAGATGATACAATTAATCCAACAGCTAGTAATCCTTCAGCGGTACCTGTACAATGTATAGCAGATGTGCCAGCAGTAGATATTACTGTAGTTAATGATGAAGCGGATAACTGTGGAACAGCTACTGTTGCACATGTAGGTGATGTTTCTGACGGGAATACTTGTCCAGAAGTAATTACAAGAACATATAGTGTAACGGATGATTGTGAAAACACTATCAATGTTACACAAACCATAACAGTAGATGATACGATTAATCCAACAGCTAGTAATCCTTCAGCGGTACCTGTACAATGTATAGCAGATGTGCCAGCAGTAGACATTACTGTAGTTAATGATGAAGCGGATAACTGTGGTGTACCAACAGTAGCTTTTGTAGGTGATGTTTCAGACGGAAATACTTGTCCTGAAGTAATCACTAGAACTTATAGTGTAACAGATTCATGTGGAAACAGTATCAATGTTACTCAAACGATTACGGTAGATGATACTATTAATCCAACGGCTAGTAATCCTTCAGCGGTACCTGTACAATGTATAGCAGATGTGCCAGCAGTAGATATTACTGTAGTTAATGATGAAGCGGATAACTGTGGAACAGCTACTGTTGCACATGTAGGTGATGTTTCTGACGGGAATACATGTCCAGAGGTAATCACTAGAACTTATAGTGTAACGGATACTTGTGGAAACAGTATTAATGTTACTCAAACGATTACAGTAGATGATACAATTAATCCAACAGCTAGTAATCCTTCAGCGGTACCTGTACAATGTATAGCAGATGTGCCAGCAGCAAATATTAATGTAGTAACAGATGAAGCGGATAACTGTGGAACAGCTACTGTTGCACATGTAGGTGATGTTTCTGACGGGAATACTTGTCCAGAAGTAATTACAAGAACATATAGTGTAACGGATGATTGTGGAAACACTATCAATGTTACACAAACCATAACAGTAGATGATACGATTAATCCAACAGCTAGTAATCCTTCAGCGGTACCTGTACAATGTATAGCAGATGTGCCAGTAGTAGATATTACTGTAGTTAATGATGAAGCAGATAACTGTACCGTATCACCAGTAGTTGCTTTTGTAGGTGATTCATCAGACGGGAATACTTGTCCTGAGGTAATCACTAGAACTTATAGTGTAACCGATGCTTGTGGAAACAGTATTAATGTAACACAAACGATTACGGTAGATGATACTATTAATCCAACGGCTTCTAATCCTGAAGCAATACCGGTACAATGTATAGCAGATGTTCCTGCAGCAAATATTAATGTAGTAACAGATGAAGCGGATAACTGTGGAACAGCTACTGTTGCACATGTAGGTGATGTTTCAGACGGAAATACCTGTCCTGAAGTAATCACTAGAACGTATAGTGTAACCGATGCTTGTGGAAACAGTATTAATGTAACACAAACGATTACCGTAGATGATACAATTAATCCAACAGCTAGTAATCCTTCAGCGGTACCTGTACAATGTATAGCAGATGTGCCAGCAGTAGATATTACTGTAGTTAATGATGAAGCGGATAACTGTGGTGTACCAACAGTAGCTTTTGTAGGTGATGTTTCAGACGGAAATACTTGTCCTGAAGTAATCACTAGAACTTATAGTGTAACAGATTCATGTGGAAACAATATAAATGTTACTCAAACGATTACGGTAGATGATACTATTAATCCAACGGCTAGTAACCCAGTAGCAGTAGCAGTACAATGTATAGCAGATGTGCCAGCAGCAAATATTAATGTAGTAACAGATGAAGCGGATAACTGTGGAACAGCTACTGTTGCACATGTAGGTGATATTTCAGACGGGAATACCTGTCCTGAAGTAATCACTAGAACGTATAGTGTAACGGATGATTGTGGAAACACTATCAATGTTACACAAACCATAACAGTAGATGATACGATTAATCCAGACATCACTTCATGTAACTTAGTTGCTAACACCAATCTAACTTGTGATTCAATAACTAATGAAGCCAATGCTGATCAATGGAACTTAGCTAATATTGCAGCTTTACAAGCGTGTGCTACTGATAATTGTGATACTGATTTAACTATTATTTCTCACTATGATTTTAATGATTTAAATGAAGAATGCGGACCATGTGGTACATTGAATGTTACTTATGATGTAATTGATAATTGTGGAAATAATTCTCCAATTACACTTAATCTTTCATTTAATGATAATACCATTCCTGACTTATCAAACTGTGATGTAAGCAGTTTAACTTTAGAATGTGATGGAGCAAACAATGAAGCGATGGCAGATACATGGAATGCAGATAATATTATTGCACTGGAAGCATGTGCTGAAGATGATACTGCTATTACGGTAACTTCTAACTACGCTTTTACTAACTTAAGTTCAACTTGTGGACAAGGAGGTACTATTCCAGTAATCTATACCGTTACAGATCAATGTGGTGGTGCAGCTACACTAAATGTAGTTTTAACTCTAGAAGATACTACTCCACCAGACTTATCTGGATGTGCGGTAACTGATCAAGCTTTAGAATGTGATGGAGCAAACAATGAAGCTATTGCAGACCAATGGAATGCAAACAACATTGCTGTACTGGAAGGATGTGTAGCAGATAGTTGTGATCCTGATTTCTCTGGACAAGTAAGTTCTGATTATGCATATAGTAACCTAGTTACAACTTGTGGTCAAGGAGGTACAATAGCTGTTATATATACAATTACAGATGATTGTGGAAACGAAGAAACTTTAAATGCAACATTAACTTTAGAAGACACTACTCCTCCAGACTTATCTGGGTGTGCAGTAACTAGTCAAGCTTTAGAATGTGATGGAGTAAACAATGAAGCGATTGCAAACCAATGGAATACTGATAACATTGCTGCTCTTGAAGGATGCGTTGGAGATAGTTGTGATCCAGATTTCTCAGGACAAGTAACTTCTGATTATGCGTATAGCAACCTAAGCTCAACTTGTGGACTAGGAGGTACTATTGCGGTAATATATACCATTACAGATGATTGTGGTAATATTGAAACTTTAAATGCTACTTTAACTTTAGAGGACACTACTCCACCTGATTTATCTGGATGTGCAGTAACCAATCAAGCTTTAGAGTGTGATGGAACCAACAATGAAACTATTGCAGACCAATGGAATGCAGACAATATTACAGCTCTTGAAGGATGTGTGGCAGATAATTGTGACCCTGACTTCTCAGGACAAGTAAGTTCTGATTATGCATATAGTAGCTTAAATTCAACTTGTGGTCTTGGAGGAACAATTGCTGTTGTGTATACCATTACAGATGATTGTGGTAATATTGAAACTTTAAATGCTACATTAACTTTAGAAGATACTACTCCACCAGATTTATCTGGATGTGTAGTAACTAGTCAAACTTTAGAATGTACTGATGATAACGAGACTGCCGCTGATGCATGGAATGCGGCAAATATTGCAGCATTAGAAGCATGTGTAGCCGACAGTTGTGACCCTGACTTCTCAGGGCAAGTAACTTCTGATTATGACTTTGCTAATTTAAACACCACTTGTGGACCTTGTGGTAACTTAAGTGTAAACTATACCATTACCGATGATTGCGGAAACAGTAGTAACTTAAATGTAATACTTTCCTTTGATGATATTACCATTCCAGATTTATCTGATTGTAATGTAAACGATCTAACTTTAGAATGTTCTGGAAACAATAATGAAGCATTAGCTTATCAATGGGACTTAGATAACATAGCTGCTCTTGAAGCCTGTGCTGATGACTTGAATATTACCGTTTCTTCTAACTATGCTTTTGCTAATCTAGTAATATCTTGTGGTCTTGGAGGTGCAATACCTGTTTCCTATACCGTTACGGATGATTGTAACAACAGTGCTACACTGAATGTTACATTAACATTTGAAGATACTACTCCACCTGACTTGGTAAATTGTATAGTGATTGATGAGACTATAGAATGTGCAGGGGAAGACAATGAATCTATTGCTGATGCATGGAATATAGCTAATATTACCGTTTTAGAAACTTGTGGAACTGATAGCTGTGATGTTGATAATACATTTGTGATAACATCTGATTATGCTTTCACAAATTTAAGTAGTACTTGTGGAGCTGGCGGAACAATCTTAGTAAACTATACTATTTCTGATGACTGTAACAATAGTCAACAACTTACAGCTACATTAACCTTAGA
>Ga0209291_1000115_pt1 | contig 78496 bp, 61 predicted proteins | sample GOMGulsemesocosm_FD_184633 | JGI IMG/M metagenome (GOLD analysis project Ga0209291, IMG submission 184633) | Methane-oxidizing microbial communities from mesocosms in the Gulf of Mexico - GOM9B Gulf of Mexico (SPAdes) (version 2) | ecosystem: Environmental > Aquatic > Marine > Cold seeps... | reverse complement strand
TTAAATTATTGCCCACTTGTGCTGGTTAAAATACCCCAAGAATTCGTTGCTCTCAATTCCAATAGCCAGCTATTGCTCAATCGAGCGCCTTACCTTGATTTATTTTTCCTTCGCACAACAAGATCAAAAACTTAATGGAATTGGTATTATCAATATATATTTCAGATCAGTTGACCTTAGTTAAAGAAGTAATGTTGACCTGTATTTGTTATGCATGAGTATTAATAATTGTCTCACCTTCTTTAATATCAATTCCTTAAAAACTTGCGCCAAGATTGACTCCTTATCTGCATCACTAAGTTTACTATCATTACTGGCGGCTAATTTTTCTTCCATAAGTTCAGTGAGGTAATCAACCATCGAAGTTATTTCTTTTGTATTTTGTTTTTGTATAGAAGAGGGTGGGGAAGCTGAAGTTATATTGCCACTATTATTAGCATTTGCTAGGTCACCGATACTTTTTGCATCAAAGCCAGAAGCTGAGACTGCTTTTTCAAGCGCCAACCCAGGCTGAATTCCTACATCTGAAAATACTGTTGTAATATTAAGTGCATCAGTTTCGTTAAGGTTGTCTACATCATATAGTGATAAGGTTTCAGAAATTACAGTTTGTTGTTCTTCTGTGAAGGATTTTTCTGAAGTGGCGCGTGGTGGCGGTGGCATCGATATAACTGTGTTCATTGGATTTATCATGAGCGTTCCTCTCTGCGCTGCTTATGTTTTGGCGGTTTGTGGCTAACAAACTCATCGTGACTTATTACACCATTTTGGTCAGTATCAATAAGTTTAAAAACGGTTTTATGCTCGCCATGAGGAAGTTTATGTGAGGAAAATTCACCAAAACTTATTTCGCTATCGTTGTTTATATCTATCGAGGAAAAACAAGGTCTAGGGCGTGGCTCTTTGCCTTGCATAATACTGTTTGCATGAACTAAATTCGACGTAGCAATGATTAACGTGGCAGTTAACGTTAGCAAGATAGTTTTATAACGATTATTTGGTAATGTGGGCTTGGTAAATTGAGACATAAAAACTCCTGTGATAGTGCAAATTTATTTTAAAAATAAGACTAACAACAGAAATTGCAAAAAATGTGCAAATAAAAAGGAAGATAACGTATTTTTTAATGCAAAATTACAACACTAAACGATAACCAGCTCCATATACAGACTGTAGCCAGTCTTTACCGTCACTAATATCACTGAGTTTCTTACGCAGTTTTTTAATATGACTATCAATAGTACGGTTATTAACAATTCGGTGATCGGAGTACATATTTTCCATAAGTTGTTCGCGGGTAAAAATCCGCTCAGGTTTATCAGCTAGTGGCTTTAATAATTGAAACTCAACAGCAGTTAACGAGACTTCTTGTTGGTGAAAGCTGACGGTAAATCGATGTTCATCTAACACCAGTAAATCAGTTGTGTTCTCAAGTGTAGGTACACTTAGTTCGGTTCTTCTTAAAACAGCTTTAACTCTGGCAACCACTTCACGAGGACTAAAGGGTTTACAAATATAATCATCGGCGCCTAATTCTAAGCCCAGTAAACGATCAATTTCATCTACTCGGGCTGTAACCATTAAAATGGGTACATTAGAGAATAGCCTAATTTCTTTGCACAAATCGATACCGTTTTTACCCGGTAACATTATATCGAGTAAAATAGCTTTGGGTTGGTTAGCTTTTACCCAAGAAATAACTTCATCACCGTGGTGAATTAAATGTGGTACATATTCAGTTAGCTTAAAATAATCACCAAGCAGGCTAGCTAGTTTAACTTCATCTTCTACTATCAAAATCGAATTTGGCATTGGTTATCTCTAGGGACACTGGATGGGTTCAGTTTAAAGCTAGTTTAAAGGCAAATTTAAGTTTAGGGCAAGCGCTACTTAAGATAAGGGGAAGGTAATCTTAATCGATAAACCGCCTAAACTGGCTTTTTGAGCGATAATAACGCCTTGATGAGCTGCAACTATATGACGACAAATAGATAAACCTAAACCAGAGCCGCCAGTTTTGCGGTTTCTAGAGTTTTCTACACGGTATAAATGCTCAAATAAGTGAGTTAAGTGCTCTTCATCAACACCAACTCCATTATCTGCTAAGGTTATTGTTACACTCGCTGGTTTTTTTTCTGCTACGTTAGTATTTACTTTATCAAGTGCTACGCAGAGGATGAATTGACTAGCAGATGAGTATTTAATGGCATTATTGATAATATTTTCAAAAAGCTGAAATAATCTATTTTTATCAGCATAAATGTTAATGTGTTGTACGCTTAGCTCTAGCTTTAACTCTATATCAGCACCAGCTAAATAACCTCGGTATTTTTCGGCTTCGCTTTGTATTAATGATATCAACTCTTCAGGTTGTTTACGGTAGCGCATACCACCAATATCGGCTGAGGTAAGTAAATTTAAGTCATCAATTAAACGTTGCAAATGCTTTACTTCATCATTAGCTGAGGCAATATTATTTTCGGTGATCGGTCTCACTTTATCGAGCATGGCTTCTAGCTCACCTCGTAAAATAGCTACCGGTGTGCGTAGTTCATGGGATATGTTGGCTAACCAACGCTTTCTAGCCGTTTCGTTCTCTGCTAGGGTCAATGCTAATTCATTGTAATCACGGCTGAGTTCGCTGAGCTCATCTCGACGCTTAAGCTCAATGGTTTGTTGGTAATCACCCTGAGTTAGTTTATGCATGCCACGTGTTATCAACTTTATTGGACCGACGACATGTCGAGCGATTGGCAGAGTAACTAAGGCTACCATAGACATTACTAAAAGAGCTATTAACCACAGGTAATGCTGCTGCTGTTCAATAAAGTCAACCTCATAACCCTGTGTTAACCGGTTGCGCTTAGCTATTGCAAAATAGCCAATGACTTGACCTTCAAGCTTAATTTCTGTTTTCGCATATTGTAAAGTATCAAGAAAATTACCGACTACCAGCTTTGTATCACTATCAAGTAAAGCATAATGAGCTTGATTTTCAGGTGGAGGTGGCGGTCTATTCTCCAAGCCTTTGCGGCGAGGCGGTGGTCTATCCTTTTTTAAGTGTGGCGGTAAATTCTTAGGGTCATTAAAGCGTCTGTGTTTAGGGCGTCGGTCATTTAGCTTAGTATGAAAGTCGCTACCAGTCAGTTGTTGTGAAATTAATTGACGAAATTTAGCGTGATTTCCTTTCATGGTTAGCCAACTATTGTCAATTTGGTATTCATCTAAAAGGCTGGATATCACGGGTTGTAGCGTTGCTATTTCTTTAGATATTACATATTCAACCATGCCTTTACCAATGCTCCACTGCATTAGTAAAACCAAAACGGTAACTAAAACGAGGCTATAACTAAACAGAAAAATAAAGAGTTTATTTTGAATTTTCATTAAAAATTGATAGTCCTAAGGGCTTTAGTTGACCTTGCTAACATAAATCAAGTGGGTAACAAGCTCAGGTTAGTCAGTAGCATAACAAAACAATGTGCAAAAAAGGTGCATAGAAGATTGATCATGCTAATTAATTTTTTATGGTAATGAATAATTACTCCCATTGTGATAACGAGCAAGATAATTATAAAATTCAAGCGTGAATGCAAGACCATAAGAGGGGACGTGTATAGGGCAGTTGGAAATAGCATTTTAAGTGAGGATGATGTTGTGGCTCGGAAATAGGCTTTAATAAAAAGCGCCAGTGTTAATGGCGCATTTTAATTGCAGGCGAGTTCAGTGATTAATCACATAAACTACTGGTGATTATTATTATTATTGTTGTTATGTATCATCGCTTTAGCCGTTATTGTTCTACGGGTAGCTAAGCCGATAATACCTAAAGCTAAGATAGCAATAGTGGTGGGCTCTGGAATTGAACGAACATTATCAAGTTGAAAAAATGCTGGACCAGTAAAGTTCTCCGGAACATCCCATACAAAATTCAAGTTAATGGTTTGGCCATTATAAGCACTTAAGTCAATGGAACCAAATAGATCGCCAGTGTCACTGATGGTGTCGTTAATAGGTACGGTTAAGATATTAAAAGTCTCAAATACTACTCCACCGCCTGATTCTTCAATGCTAACAAAAAAGTTACGCTCTAAACTAGCATTAAAAGTAGTTTGCCATGCGGCGCGATAATCAAAAGTAATGATTGATGAACTTGTTACAGTAATATCTTGCCCAATTTTAATCATGCCAGGTCCATTACCATCAAAACCATGTAATGCAGCAAAACTTCCATCGGTTGGTGAAGAGCTGAAGAAACTTGCCCAAGGGTTAACCCCTGATCCGCCAACCTGCATAGCGCTAAATGGTGTAGTTAAATCTTGGGTGATCCAACCAGTAAAGTCGCCAGTTTCAAAGCTGGCATTAGTAATTAAGGTCGCATGTACCCAATTACTAAAAATTATCATTAAACCGCCGAGAATTGATTTTAATATTTTAACTTTCATATTATTTTCCTTGGTCAAAATGCGTCTAAAAAATCGGTTATTTATCTTGTTACTAAGTTATGAGGGCAATATTCAGACCAGTTTAATAAATCATTTAAATTCAACTGCCTAATTAGTTCTGTTTGTGAGATGGAGGTTTTTTTACCAATAGAATTGCATTTCGCTTTGCAAAAAAAGAAAAAATTTGGCGATAGGTGTTTATGGTAAGCTTAATGACGTTTAATTAAACATTTTTTAATATTACTCGTCTTGGTCAGGTAGAAAATTTCTCGTCAATAATTTTTTATGGATAGTAAAAGTACTAATTAACCTCGACATATAGTACCGCTAGTATTAAATTAATAACTTCTTACAAGTCATGCAACTTTGTAAAACTGATAATGGTCACATTCAAAAGGGTAAAAATGAACAATAAAATATTTGGGCTTTTATTTCTTGTAATTATATCCACATGGAGCCAACGTGTTGCTGCCATGGAAAAATACGCGGCTGAACAACCCGCTCATGAATTGATTGAATCATTAAAGTCAGGTGGTTATATTATTTATATGCGACATGGCATCACCAAGCGAAAAGATAAAAATCGAGCCAAAAAAGCCATAGATTTAACACGTTGTGAAACGCAACGTAATTTAACTGAAGAAGGTCAATTACAAGTTGCTCGTATAGGTAAGGTCATTAAATCATTGAAAATTCCGATAGGGAAAGTCAAATCAAGTCCATACTGTCGTACACAAGACACTGCTAAAGCGGTTTTTGGTGCTTATGAGGTAGATGACTTATTAGCTTATTCTATGGCTAAGTTAGAAAAAGAATCGGCTAAGTTAGGCCAGCACTTATATGACTCAATTTTATCGGTAACAGATACTAAAAATAATACCGTATTTGTTGGCCACACTGCGAACTTAAAGGACGGCTTAAATATATGGCCTAAACCAGAAGGTGTTGCAGTGATTTTTAAAGTAGAGCAAGGAAATATTATTTTTAAAGGCATGATTAAACCTGATGATTGGCCTTCAGTGAAGTAGGTTAAAGGTAGCAACATGCTAGGTTCTCTTTCAATACGAGATAGGTTTTTAATTTCACCGTTAATTGGTGTTTTGTTAACTTTGATACTGTATTTTACTAGTGATCAAATTCTGCAGTCACACGCTAAACTATTCAGTCATATTAATGAAAGTAACTTGCCACAAATTAGTGAAATTAGCCAAGTCACTTTGTTATTATCCGAAAGCAACAGTGAAATTATCACCTTATTATTAGAATCGGAAGGTTTTGATGAAGAAGAAATCTATGTTGAGGGCAAAAAACAGCTCAATAACCTTTATCGGATAAAAGAGCGACTTGCAAAAAGCATTAACGAACAAGAAAGTTTAATCATTGATGATGAAGATATATTCTTAGCAATAAAAAATGCCTTTCGTGATTATTTAACTGAAGCGCGTTTATCAATAGAAATGTCGTCAGTAGATGCTAAACAAGCCAGCTATGAGTTAGTCTTAGCGAATAAAAAATTAAAAACGCTTAATCAATTATTTCTCAAATTATCTCAACATTATTCAAACAACCTCACTGAACAAGCCAAGCTTGTTGAGGGGACGCTTTACCAAGAAACTTATATTACAGAATTAGCCATTGTCTTAATCGCGTTAATGTTGTGGTCGGCATTTTATTTCTCAAAGCACACTTCTAAAGGTCTCACGCAGGTTTACAGTGCGTTAATTAAGCTATCAAAGGGTGATATAGCGATTGAAAACTATCAACACAATGATGCTTACATTAAAAATATTTGGACAGCAGTGTGCCAGTTTAAGCAATCAATTGAAAAAAGTGAACGTTACCAAAACGAGTTGCTGATACAAAAGTTTGCAATGGACCAACATTTCATTATTGCAACAACCGATCTCAAAGGTGTTATTACTTACGCCAACTCTAAATTTAGTGAAATTAGTGGTTATTCAATCGATGAGCTGATTGGCAGTAATCACCGTATAGTTAATTCGGGTAACCAGCCTAAAGTGTATTGGCAGAACATGTTTAATATCGTGTCTAAGGGCAATGTTTGGCATGATGAGGTGTTAAATAAAGCTAAAGATGGCAGCGAATATTGGGTTGATACCAGTATTATTCCCATGACAGCGGTAGAAGATAAAAATAAAATCACCGGATATATTGCTATAAGAACCGACATAACCGATAAAAAGTTACAACATCAAAAACTTATTGATGCCAATGTGATTGCTGAATCGGCTGTTATTGCCAAAGGGCAATTTTTGGCGTCAATGAGCCATGAAATACGTACGCCCATGAATGGGGTGATCGGTATGTTAGAACTTGTGTTAAATAATGAATTAGACACTAAAAACAGACAACAACTAGAACTCGCTCAGGTGAGTGCAAAATCATTATTATCTCTTATTAATGACATACTCGATTTTTCGAAAGTTGATGCAGGTAAGTTAGAGTTAGAATCAACAGAATTTAGTTTACAAAACTTATTAAGTGAATTTACTGAGTCAATGCAAATACAGGCAAAACAAAAAGATGTCTTGCTACAATTAACGATGAAAAATTTGTCAGATAAAGTTGTTATTGGTGATCCCGGTCGTATTCGTCAAGTGCTGACTAATTTAGTCGGAAATGCTATTAAGTTTACTAAAAAAGGCAGCGTTTCGATTGAGGTTAAGTTGATTGAGTATAGTGAAAGTACTTGGCATTTTAATTGTGTAATAACGGATACAGGTATTGGTCTTCCGCAAAAAAGTTTAGAAAACCTATTTGATTCTTTTAATCAAGTTGATGCCTCAACCACGCGTAAATATGGTGGTACTGGTTTAGGGTTAGCTATATCAAAAAGGTTAACTACCTTAATGGCTGGTGATATAAGTGTTACCAGTGAAGTTAAGGTAGGTAGTAGCTTTCAATTTACAATTCCATTAAGCAAAAGTAATAAAATTGTTGAAAAAACAATACAAAGGCCGCCAACATTGGCTGAGCTTGATATACCAACCTGGCCTGAAAATACTCGTTTGTTACTGGTCGAAGACAACAGGGTGAATCAACTTGTTATCTTAGGTATATTAAAACGTTTTGGATTAAAGGCTGACGTCGCTATTAATGGTGCTAAAGCAATCAGTGCATTAGAGCAGTCCAATAACTGTTATGACGTTATTTTAATGGATTGTCAGATGCCAGAGATGGACGGTTATGATGCAACTAGGCATATAAGAAAAAACCAACTTGTTAATTATAGTGCTAGTACACCGATAATAGCCTTAACCGCCAATGCTATGAATGGTGACAGGGAAAAATGTTTAAAAGCTGGTATGAATGATTATTTAACCAAGCCTATTGAACCTGAGCTGCTATTAACTAAATTGAAGCATTGGTTATTTATCCAATAAGGGGTTATTCATATCTGGAGTTATCCCTAAGGTTAGGTTAATTACCTGTTGTGTAACGGGTGAACGTTAGGTGACATTTTCTGCTCGCATTGTGAGTGACTAAGTTAACATAAACAGATTAAATCAAGTTTTTCACTCTAGTTCAGGTTAGTTAGCTAGTATAGGGTAATGGTTCCATATCTTTACAAATATCAACAATGATATCTCTAAGCCAACGATGCGATTTCACATGTTCCATACTCCAATGCCAATTCATATACGCTTTCATTTCTTTTGTTTTAAAAGGGGGATTAAACCAAATATAATCATCTAGATGGTTCATAGACTGCAAAACAGTACTGGGCATTATGCAAATTAAATCAGTAGCACTGACAATTTCTAAAATATTTTCGATACTTGTACTGGTGTATTTTATCTCTCGGTTAAAACTAAAATCTTGCAATGCTAGATTAAGTGAATAAACATTGTTCTTTCGTGGAGCGAATGCTGCATGTTTTTCTGCTAAATATTCAGAAAGTAATAAATTAGTTTTGTTGTTGAGGCTAGGATGCTGTTTCCTTGCGATAACGAATAACTTATCGTTGAATAACTCTTGATGATGACAACCAATTTCATCGATAGTTAAATAATCTAGATGTAGATCGTACTCTTTATCCCTTAGTGATTTTTCGGCATCAATTAACATATCAGTACTCACGGTAAGTGATATGTTTGGAGCCAATTGGGCCAAACGTTGGCTGAGTTTGGTCAAAAAGTTACTGTTACCAACACCTATTACATTAATATGAAAGTTTAGGTTCGCTGTTTCAGGTAAGAAGTTACCGGTTTCGGGTAAGGTTGATGAAACATCTGCGAGTATATTATTAATGATGGGATAAATTTCATCAGCTTTAAGTGTCGGCATCATTTTTCCACCTTTACGCTCAAATAAAGGGTCATTGTAGAGCGACCTTAATCTTTTTAGTGCTTGTGACACCGCTGGCTGAGTCATGCCTAAGTTTTCAGCGGCATGGCTAATATTTTTTTCATGCATTAATGCTGTGAATATTGCCAATAGATTTAAATCTATGTGCCTTAAATACCTAGCCATTATTGTAATTCCTTTGACATATACCAAGAGGAGCTTTTAACCACTTCTTCGGGTACTTGAGTCTGTTTTATATCGAGTGTATCAAGCTACTATAAGTGATACTTATAGTCCTGTCATTTTGTTTTATTTCTTAATATAACCGTCCTTATTTAAGCTAGCCCCAGATTCATTTTTAACTGATTTGAAAGTTTAACCAAAGGAATACTTATGACAATTCATACTAAATTCACTCAGTTTGCAATTGCATTAGGGATGTTGACTGCATCTGCAACATCACTAGCAACAACTGATACAGCAAAACCCAATATTCTCGCCATTTGGGGCGATGATATTGGTCCGTATAATATTAGTGCATATAACCGGGGTGTTATGGGTTATAAAACACCCAATATTGATCGAATAGCCAATGACGGCATACTCTTTACTGATTCTTATGGTGATCAAAGTTGTACTGCTGGCCGTGCTGGTTTTATAACAGGTCAACATCCTATTCGTACCGGTTTAACAAAAGTTGGCTTACCGGGGGCAAAAGAAGGTATTAATAAAAAAGATCCAACTATTGCTGAAATGTTGAAGCCATTAGGCTACATGACAGGTCAATTTGGCAAAAATCATTTAGGTGATCAAGATGAACATTTACCGACTAACCACGGTTTTGATGAGTTTTTTGGCAACCTCTACCACTTAAATGCTGAAGATGAACCTGAACATCCAGATTACCCACAAGACCCTGCGTTTAAGAAGCGTTTTGGTCCTCGTGGTGCAATTCATTCATTTGCTGATGGTAAAATTACCGACACAGGCCCCGTAACTAAAAAGCGCATGGAAACTATTGATGAAGAATTTTTAGGTGCCACGCTTAAATTTATTGATAAAGCCCACGCGGCAAAAAAACCTTTTTTCGTTTGGTTTAATTCAACTCGTATGCATATTTGGACTCGTCTAAAACCAGCATCTCAAGGTGTTACAGGTCAAGGTTTATATGCTGATGGCATGGTGGAACATGATGGTCATGTTGGACAGTTATTAGATAAATTGGACGATTTAGGCATAACAGACAATACCATTGTTATGTACACCACAGATAACGGTGCTGAATTGATGCTTTGGCCAGATGGTGGTTATACACCATTTAGAGGTGAAAAAAACTCAAACTGGGAAGGTGGTTACCGTGTGCCTATGTTAGTTAAGTGGCCAAATAAGATTAAGCCAAATCAGGTATCAAATGAAATTATTTCATTGCAAGACTGGATGCCAACTTTTTTAGCTGCTGCAGGGGAAGAAAATGTGAAAGCTGAGCTTAAAAAAGGTAAAAATGTTGGTGGCACTAAATTTAAAGTACATTTAGACGGTTATAACTTTTTACCACATTTGTTGGACACTTCAAAGGAAGGTCCTCGAAAAGAGTTTATCTATAGTTCAGATACAGGCGAAGTTGTGGCTATTCGAGATGGTGATTACAAAATGATTTTTAGAGCACAAAAAGCGCACGGATTAGAAACGTGGATGAACCCTTGGAGTGTTTTAAGAGCGCCTAAAATGTTTAACCTGAGAATGGACCCTTTTGAGCGTATGGACGTTGAAGGACATGGTTATGCAGCGTGGTACGCAGAACATATGTTCTTAATTGCACCATCAATGTTTAAAGTTGGCGCATTTAAACAAACCTTTATAGAGTTTCCTCAGCGTATGAAACCCGGTAGTTTTGTTCCTTAAAATTTACGCTAGGGATTAAGCGGTAAATCGGTAATTAAAGGAATAATTTGAAAGATATAAATAGCTATTGGCAACAGTAGCTATTTTTAAATACAGCCGGAGACCTATGGGATTTTTGCATGGCTGATATCGGTTTTAGGTTAACTTTAGATGAAAAGTAAAATAAAGGGGCAGCTTTTGTGATCAAACATTAATAATAAATGTTTCTTTGAGTTTACATAAGGTTAGCCAAACTATAAATCAAACTTATAGTGCCATTTTTTTTATTCATTTTTAAAAGTAGATAAACACAAATACCATAGACTTATAGATAAATTTAAAATCAATTTTGTAAGGATTTTCAGAATGAACATTACGGCAAATAAGGCTTTAGCGCTGTGTGCTCTTAGTAGTTTACCTTTTAATAGTGTTGCAGATGAATGGAGTTTTCAATTAGAGCCCTACGTCATGGTGACTAACATTGAAGGCGATGCAAGCCTTGGTCGAGTAAATGGCGTAGGTGTTGATGTAGATTTTGATACCATTTTAAATAACTTAGACAGTGCCGCTATGGTGCATTTTGAAGCCCACCATGACTCTGGTTGGGGGATGGCTTTTGATTACGGTTACATGGACTTAAGTGGTAAAAAAACGAATGAGAATGGTAGTGTTGCCAGTGCAGGGATTCGCCAAGGCGTACTAGAAGGATTGGGCATCTATCGTACTCAACTATCAAGTGGCACATTGGACTATTTTGCTGGCGTGCGATGGTGGGATAACGATATTAGCAGTGATATATCTTTGTCTCAATTTGCTGGCAATGACCTGAGTCGGAATGTTAAAGCTGATTGGCTTGATGCCGTTGTTGGTATTAGGTGGTTAGCAGATATAAATGAGCAATGGAAATTTCTTGCACAAGCCGATATTGGTGGTTACCAAGCTAACTTTACTTCTTCAATACAAACAGGTGTTCAATACGAAATTAATGAGCTAATGACCCTCGATATGAAATATAAAGCTACTTGGGTAGATTATGATGAAGGGTATCAAGGGCAAATAGATTATTTTCAATACGATACTGTCACACACGGTTTTGTTATTGGCTTAATGTTCAAGTTCTAATTTGGCTTTTAAAGCGAACGTTAGAGCATGTTTTAGGTATCGAGTTGCCTTCCACACCATAAAGGCTCGAGTAGGAGTATAAAATGTTAGATTATTTTGCCTTGTTTTTAGTGTTTTTCGTCATTCTAGTGCTGTTTTACGGAATCATTGTGGTACACGATATTCCCTATGAAATTGCGGTACACCGTCAACACCCACACCAAGATGCGATACATGTTGCGGGTTGGATTAGTTTATTTACTTTAGGTGCGATTTGGCCCTTTTTATGGATTTGGGCGACCTTATATAAACCAGGCATAGGTTGGGGCATGATTCAAAAAAATGATGAATCAATTCATGATGAAAAAGAAAATAAACTGGAACAAGATATCGCGGTATTACAAAAACAAGTCGCAATGCTTAGCAATCGTTATACAGAAGAAAAAAAGGAGATGTAATTATGGATATGCTTATTATTTTAACTTATACCGCTATTTGTGTAGCTATCTTTAAAGTATTTAAAATACCATTAAATAAATGGTCGGTGCCAACAGCGGCTTTAGGCGGTGTAGTGCTACTTTCAAGCATCATGATTATCATGAATTACTTACACCCTTATGCAAAATACGGTAAGGAAGTTTTTGCTACTATTCCAATTACACCGTTAGTTGCCGGTAATATAAAATCGGTTGATGTAGTGCCAAATGTTCTAGTTAAAAAAGGTGATATATTATTTACTTTGTATAACGATGAGCAATCAATAGCCTTAAAAAAAGCCGAGGCAGCATTAGCGCAAGCAAAAAACCAAGTTTTACAAAATGACCAAGCCTTATTGGCTGCTATTGGACAAGTCGATAAAGCTGACGCAAATAGAGATAGAACTAAAATAACGTATTTTCGTTATAAAGAAGGTCATGACAAAGGTGGTGAAAGCTCTCCTTTTACCCAACAAGAACTGGACAATAGAAGGGAGTTCTATGAAGGTGCGTTAGCAAATTTAGCATCGGCACAAGCGACAGAAAGGAAGGTGCGGTTATTAACAGAATCGAAAATCTTAGGGGAAAATACCCAAGTGGCGCAGCTAAAGTCAGCAAGAGATAAAGCGCAGCTCGATTTAGATAGAACCTTTGTTCGTGCCCCTGTTGATGGCATGCCTACACAAGTGGCTTTACGTCCGGGCATGCGTGCAGGCATATTGGCATTACGGCCTGTGATGAGTTTTATTCCAACTGAGAAGCGTCGTTTTGCGGCACGTATTTGGCAAAATTCATTACTACGTTTACACAAAGGCTTAGAAGCTGAAGTTATTTTAGACTCTGTCCCCGGTCATGTATTTAAAGGTAAAGTGGTTGATATTCTTCCTGCAATGGCTGAAGGAGAATATCAAGGTCAAGGGATCCTGATGGGGGCAGGTCGTTTAGGCAATCATGGTTTTACTATCGCCATAGTTGAGCTTGAAGAAAACCTTGATGACTATAACTTACCACGAGGTGTTCAAGGACAAGCAGTAGCTTATAACCCTAATGGTGATTTTTTACATACCTCGATGGTGAGAAAAATATTACTGCGCATGATGAGTTGGATAAAGTACGTATACCCGATGAAATAAGTATATAGTGATGGGAAAGTTGTTCTACGACCTTTTCTATCACAATGAAGCCGGAGAGAAACGAGGCCAGATAAAGTAATGTGGCATTCCGGGGTTGGTTAGGTTCGAACTAAAGGGCTATTTATTTTTTTAACTTGCTGATAAATAATTAAATAACCACTTGTTTGACATTGACAAAAATTAATCAGAAAAAATTCTGCGCGAGTAAAAGGTATTAAAGTTAATGGCAGCATTAGCGCTAAACGGTCTGTGTGTAATGATTTCAGTTCCCCCCCATCTAGTCTAGTTATGCAGCCTAGTGATATAGCCATTATTAGCTTTGTATGACAACATATGAATATATCTTTTACTAAATAGGCGTGCCACAGTGATCAAACCTACTGTTTGGGTGCACCCCGGTGTTATTACCATATATGGCTCTAGCATAGATGCAACCTCCCACAGCCACCATGCAATGCAAGTAGTATGGCCTCAAAGTGGTTCATCTTGTAAGTTAAATGGGTGTGATATATCAGGGGGAACAATAATTGATTCGAAAGTGGACCATCAGCTTGAAATGGTTGAGGGTTGGGTGTTACTCATAGAACCAAAAAGTAATTTAGGGCAGGAGTTATTAATTAAATTAATGGGGCAACCGTTTAAGTCATTTAATACACGTTGTTTTGAATCAGCTAAACAACCAGCACGAAATGAAGATATAACTAGGTTTTTAACACCATTATTTGAAGAGTTATCACTGACCAAAAGATTTTTAATTGTTAATAAAAGTACGGTGAAAGATAAACGTATTCGGCAATTGTTAAGCGAATTAAATCAGTGTTTACATGGCGATTGCATTAAACCGGCAAGTTGGCGAACTGCTGAAGTTGCTAGTAAATTAGCTTTATCAAAAAGTCGATTCCTCCATTTATTTAGTGACGAATTAGGTATTCCTTGGCGGCCTTATTTGTTATGGCGGCGAATTATCTGCGCAGTTCAAGCAATGATAATTGGTAGTTCTGCAACTGATGCAGCTCATCTTGCTGGTTTTTCAGATAGTGCTCATTTAAGTCGAACATTTCGAAATCACTTCGGTATGACAATAAGGCAAGCGATTACTCTTTTCAAAAAAGTTAGCTAGTTTATTCAAGTTATCTGTTAAGTGGTTGGTTATTCTATGTGCATATTCATAGAGCAGGAACCCCCATGAAACAGAAATTAATCAGTTCAATTTCAATCATATTATTAAGGAAAGCATATGATTGATAAAAACTACAACACCTTTGTTGATTTAGTTCGTGACAGATCTCAAACAACACCAGACAAAAGAATATTTACCTTTTTAGAATCTGAAGCAGAAGAAACCGGAGCCTTAACATACTCGGAATTGGATGTGCAGGCTCGATCAATTGCAAATACCTTATTGAGTAATGGATACCAAAATAAATCGGTACTCTTAGTATTTCAACCGGGTTTAGATTTTATTAGTGGGTTTATTGGATGTTTATATGCGGGTGTGCGAGCTGTACCTGTTCATCCTCCAACACAACGCCACCTTGATCGTTTAAAGGCTGTTGTTAATGCATCGCAAGCTTGTGCAATATTAACAACTTCTAGGCTTGAGCTTAGGTTGAAGTATTGGATTGAAAGCCAAGAATTGAAAATTAATCCAAACATTGGATTACATTCAGTCGACTGTATCGAAAACGAAGCGGATCTTTGGAGGGATCAAGGCGTATCGGGAGACGATTTAGCATTCTTGCAATTCACTTCTGGCTCGACAGGAAACCCAAAAGGCGTAATGGTTTCCCACGGCAATATTCTACATAATATAGATTTGATAAATAGCATTAAAACTGTAACAGACCAAATGGTTAATGTTTCGTGGCTGCCTCAGTTTCATGATATGGGATTGATTGATGGTATTCTTGCCAATTTAGCTTCAGATAAACCAACTTATTTGATGTCTCCAGCCACGTTCTCAAAGCGCCCGTTAAATTGGCTTAAAGCTATGGAAAAGTTCAGAGGTACTCATAGTGGTGGTCCTTGCTTCGCATTTGAATATTGCATAAGAACTATCTCAGATGAATTAAAGGAAAATTTGGACCTTAGTAGTTGGGAGTTTGCCTACTGTGGTGCTGAACCTATTCAAAAATCTGTTATGGACAATTTTAGCCGAGCCTTTTATGACTGCGGTTTTCGAAGTAAATTCTTACGACCTTGTTATGGAATGGCTGAATCGACATTAATGATATCTCTAAGTGAGGTTAATGGTGACGCTAATAGCGACCTTAATTCCTTAAGGTTAGACAATAAGGCCTTGAGTGAAAACAGAGTGGTGTTGGCCGACGACTCTCCTAACGCTAGTTCAGATATCGTTAGTTGCGGAAAGTTAGTGACAGCCGAAAATCAAAATGATCCAAATGATTGGGCAATTGTTGATCCAAGTTCATTGAACGCATTAGATGATAAGTTGGTTGGCGAAGTTTGGTTAAAAGGAGGCAGTATAGCCAAAGGTTATTGGGGCAATGAGGAGTTAACTCAAAAGCAATTTGATGCCTATTGCGTAAACTCTGTAGGAGTTAAATTGGGCCCATACCTTAGAACGGGCGATCTTGGTTTTGTCTTTGAGGAACAGCTCTATATCACTGGGCGAATCAAAGATGTCATTATTATTAGAGGAGCCAATTATTACCCACAAGATATCGAGTGTATTGCTTATTCATCTGGACCATTGATGAATAGCCATTCTTGTGCTGCATTTTCGACAAACGTCGATGGTGTCGATAAGTTAATAGTGGTGCAGGAATTGGTTAAGGTAGCACCTGACGCTGACTTCTCTACGTTAGAAAGTTCTATAAAAAATCAAATTGCCAGTGAGCTTGGCTTGAGTGTTTTTGATGTTGCCTTCATTAAATATGGTTCAATCAACAAAACGAGCAGCGGCAAAATACAACGCCATAAAGTTAAGGAGAGATACCTTAATGAAGCGCTAAATCGATTAAACGAAATGACTACCACAGCAGAAAGTTTTGATGAAAAAAACACACAAAGAATGGCTTGCAATACAATTATGCCAGCGAATTCTGATGAATTGAAATTAGAGAGAAAAATTAGAAATACACTGGTGTTTTGCGTCTCAAATGCTTGTGATTTGGATGTGGGATCCGTTGACCCACAAGAAAATTTTGTAGCAATGGGCTTGGATTCAATTCTAGTGACAGAAATGATTGTTGAAGTAGAAAAACTTATTGAGTCTTATTTACCCGATGAGACCATATTTGAATACCAAACAATTAATGATCTAGTTGCATACGCATTGGAATTTAAACGCTCTCATGTAAATTCAATTTCCTCAGCAAAATTAGAAAGCGTCAAGATAATAGCGGATATTAAAAAATCAAACAGTGAAGGCAAAGTGTTTTTGCCGGAGTCTGAATTAGTTTAACAAAATAATTCTAGCAACCACTCAAGTTATAAGCATTTTTATATTTCAAGTTACAGGTTCTCACACGGTATAAGTTGTGAGAATCTCCTACTGTGATTCATCTTGCGTATAAATCCCTAAGTGTCAGAAAAAAATGGCGCTTTGAGGAGTTTTGGTGGCTGCTAATTACCAAAGGATTTGGGCATATGAGTATTATATTAAGTAATTTTAAAACACATAGATTGTCAGATACAAGAGAGCAAGCAGCTTTAGAAAAATACATTTCATGGGTAATGGCTGTTGGAGAGTGCCAAGATAAGAGTGCTGAAAGTGCAGATGCTGCTCAAGCTATCTATCAAAAATGTACTGATAGAATGACCCGATTCGGTGTGTCACCTGATCTAATTAATAATCGGCAATTTAGCGTGTTCGATGAATGTGGTGATTTATCTGAGTGCATTCAATCTAAAAAGCTTCCCCTATTTAATTCAGAGAGACAAAGTACAAGCAAAGGTGCTCCACTTGAAGATCGCATGGAATATTTCTCTAGGGTTGTAAGTGATGTCTTTGATAAATTCTATAGTGATATTGACGATCAGCCTGATGACTTAATTCATGTTACTTGTTCAGGATATTTATCGCCTAGCCCAGCTCAGCGCTTAGTTAGCAAAAAAAGTTGGTATGACACTAATGTTACCCATTCATATCATATGGGGTGTTATGGTGCTTTTCCTCCAGTCAATATCGCACTAGGTTATTTGGCAGCTAATACATTTTTACCAAAACAAAAAAAACGCATAGATATTGTACATTCAGAATTATTGTCAATTCATGCTGATTTTAGTGCGTTAACACCTAGTGATATTGTCATCATGACATTATTTGCCGATGGCTTTGCTAAATATAGTGCTTACACAGAAGAGGAGTTTGAACGAATAAACGCCAATGGTATTTCGGTGGGCAACAAACAAGATGGATTCAAAGTGTTAGCGAGCCACAACACTATTATTCCAAATTCGTTAGAAGAAATGACTTGGACTCCCAAGTCGAATGTCTTCGAAATGTATTTATCTAAAAACGTTCCGCTACTAATTAAAGACACAATTCATATGTTTGTTTCTGATCTCTGCGCTTTGATAGGTATCAATTTTGAGAAAGAAAAAAGCAATTTGCTTTTTGCCATACATCCGGGCGGACCAAAAATCGTAAATCATATACAAGAGTGCTTAGGCTTGGCAGATGAACAACTCAATTGGAGTAAAGAAGTGTTGAAGAAACACGGAAATATGTCATCAGCAACGGTACCTCATATTTGGAAAAAAATGCTGGAAGATAGGGATATCAGAAAGGGGACGAAAATTGTAAGCATGGCTTTTGGTCCTGGTTTAACTGCAACCGGATTTGTATTTGAGAAAGTATAAATGAAATTAATAGGGTCTATCTGCCGATTTGGCCAATTTAAGATCAATATAATTTAATAATTTAATAATTTAATAGTTTATTAGGCTTTATCTAAATGCTTAATAGTTAGAAAGGAGAGTAAAAGAATGGAATTTTTCGTTATCTTCATTACGTTGTTGTCACTCTATGTGAGTTGGGTTTTATATAGGCTCGGGTTTCATCAAAGGTTACCTTTAGCATTGAGTACCATTTCTTTGGAGCATATTGCTGATAGAGCAGCCAAAAAATACGGAGAAAGAATCGTCGTTACCACTGATGTTCCTGTGCAATGGTGCGTTAAGCAGGAAACAGCCCCAGATGACCTTAAATCATGGAGCGCCAACAGAGTGAATGACACAATGGGATATGTTTCAGGTATGCTCATCGAAAGTTTTCATTTGTCTCGAGGTGATCGAGTCGCTATTGCTAAAACCAATCATTTTGACTATCACATTTTAAATGCATCTGCTGTTAGGGCAGGTGGTATAGCTTGTCCTATGCATGCAGATTTTCATACCCATAATGTTAAGCCGTACATCAACAATATAGGCGCTAAAATTCTTATCACCGATATGACGACATTAAATCGCTTTATGGAAAATGATGTGGAATTTGGTTGTGTTGAAACAATAGTGATGGCTGATGATGAGTCGAAATACTCCTCATCAGAGCTTAATAAAATTAATGACGTTATGTCTAACAAATACGCAACAATCAAGTTCTGTTGGATTGAACACGAACTTAGTAAAATTACCGCTCCTTTTGATCCCATCGAAAGAGGCAAAGATGAACCGCTATATATGACTCACACGTCAGGAACTACAGGATTTCCTAAATCTGTTATTCTAAAAAATGCTGGTCAATCTCATTCTGTACGTGGAATGTTGGCGTTTAGCGCACTCAGTAGAAAAGACTTATCTTATCTTGCTATTCCTTTTAATCATCAGGCTGCATTAGCTACTTTTAATAGTTTATTACTACTGGGTGTAAAGGCTCATTGGTCTTCGAAATGTAAATTTGATTTTAACCCAACAGAAACACTTACTACACTTTCTGAAGGTAAATTTACCGGTTTTTTCGGATTTCCAATCACTTATACACAACTTGCCGCGCAAGATACCGATAAATATGATTTATCTTCAATGCGAATATGGGCTTGTACCGCAGATGCATGTCATGAAGTTATTCAACGTAAATTTGCAAAATTAGGTAGCTTCTTTAAACCCTTTGGCCTGCCAATTTCAGGATCGTTATTTATTGATGCGCAAGGCTCTAGTGAGGTTGGTACACCTTCTCTAATTCGATATGTGACAACATTAACAGGCACGTTTGGTCGTAGAATTGGTAAAACCGGTTCTGTACCATTTGGACCAAAAATAAAAGTTGTTAATTCTAAAGGCGAACCGGTAGCCAAAGGCGAGGTAGGACGTTTTTATGTAAAAGGTAAAACAGTGACAGAAGGTTACTGGAATAATCATTCCAAAACGTACAAAGAAACATTAGACCGATGGTTTTTCACGGGAGATGTAGTACGTCAGGAATCTGATGGAAATATTATCCAATTGGATAGGGAGGTTGATGTTATTCATACCAATGAAGGGGATGTATATAGCCTCCTTATAGAAGAAATAGTACATCAGCATGACGCGATTTTTGATTCATGTGTATATGGCGCACGACAAAGTGATAGATCACAGTTACCAGCAGCAATAGTTGCGCTTAACTCTGGTGTTGACTTAACAGAAGAAGAAATTCTTGGACAACTTAATTTGACGTTAGAAGGTGTAAATAAGTTAGTTGGATTGAAAATAATTCCTTGGCGAGATTTTTCAATTGGATTAACAGGAAAAACATTGAAGAGAACTTACCGTGATAACACTGAAACTGGGCCTTTAGTGGAAGACAATAGGCCAGTTGGAGCTTAGAAAAAAGAACGTTATAGAGACAAAATGTTACTTTGGCACATTGTCTCTATAAACATTATAAATTTAAATAAATGGATTTAGATTAATGAAATCAATAACAGAATTAGTCATTGATAAAAGCAGAAATACTAAGCTAGCAATTTTCATTCTATTTATGTCAATTATCGCTATTGCAGGCATGCATAAACTTAATCTGGTCAGCGACTACAAAATATTTTTTGATGAAGGAAATGTAGAATTACAAACTTTTAACTCTTTCCAAGCCAGATACGGTAGCAGTGATAATGTATTTATTTTCATAAAACCGGATAAAGGAAATATATACACCCCACAAACGATGGCGTTAATTTATGATTTGACTGAAATGTCATGGCAAACACCTTTCTCAAGCAGAGTAAATTCAATTACTAACTTCCAACACACACGTTCGGTAGGTGATGATATTTTTGTAGGAGAATTTTTGTTACTTAAGGAAGATATTTCGCCAACTAAGATCGACTACATCAAAAAGAATGCTTCACTTGAGATTGATTTAGTGAATAACCTTATTACCGCTTCAGGTGAAGAAACAGGGATTAATATTTCACTGCAATTTCCTGGCCTAAATAAGAAGGAGGAAGTATCTGCTGTAGCTAAACATATCCGAGAAATTGTATCAATTATCCAGAAGCAGTATCCAAATCATAAAGTATATACCTCTGGTATTGTTATGATGAACAATGCATTTTTTGAGATCGCTAAAGCTGACTTTACTACACTTATCCCCCTTATGGTTCTGGTAATCTTGTTCGCTGTAGGGGCAATTTTGAGATCGTTAGGAGGCATTGCCGCAGTCAGCGCCGTCGTACTGGTCTCAATACTTGTGTCTTTAGGGCTTGCTGGATGGTTGGGGATAAAGCTGTCTCCACCCTCTATTTCTGCCCCCATAATATTGCTCACTATTGTTGTTGCATCAGCTATTCATATTGTTAGTTATATACAGCGTTCGGTTGCAGATAAAACCTCCGTTGAAGAGGCACTCGCACTCTCTTTCAGTAAGAACTGTATCCCGGTTACATTAACGCATGCCACTACCATGATCGGTTTTTTGACAATGAACTTTAGCGAATCACCACCATTTAGAGATCTTGGGAACATTGTCGCCTTAGGGGTTCTTGTTTCTTGGATCTTGTCATTTACCTTATTACCATTTCTTATTCGTCGAATTCCTATTAGCGGGAAAAAATCTATGTCGGTAGGAATATTTAATAGTATGGACGTAATCTCAAATTTCGTTATGACTTACAAGAAGTTGATTACATATACCTTTCTTCCCTTTTGTTTAGTTATATCCGCGTTCTCTTTATCAAATTCACTCAATGATGATTTAGTTGAATATTTTGATGAATCTGTGGAATTTAGAAAGCAGACGGAAATTATTAATGAAAAGTTCAGTGGCATTTATTCGATTGAATACTCCATTGAGACAAATGAAGATAATGGTATTTTTGAACCTAAGGTACTGTCTTTCTCTGATGAATTTGCCAAATGGATGAGATTACAAACAGAGGTGATGGCAGTAACTACTATTTCAGACACATTAAAGACGATCAATAAAAATATGCACTCAGGTCTAGCTTCGGAATACAAATTACCCGAATCTAGAGAGCTAGCTGCTCAATATTTTTTACTCTATGAGATGTCTTTACCATTTGGTATGGATATGACAGATCGTGTGGTGAGTAGTAAGTCAGCAATGAGAATGATCGTTAGGTTAAATAATATGGATTCAAAAAAAATCCTCCTAATGGAGTCTAGAGTTGCTGATTGGCTTAGTAAAAACAAGCCAAATAACATTGATATTACCTATTCGAGTCCCGCGGTGATATTTGCCCATATTGGAGAAAAAAATATCAGGAGTTTACTGGTTGGCTCTATCAGTGCCTTGATACTCATCTGTCTTATATTAGCAATACTTTTTCGTTCATTTCGCATTGGACTTATTAGTATTCTACCCAATTTTTTACCTATCTGTTTTGCTTACGGCGTTTGGGCTCTTTTAGTTGGCGAGATATCTTTGGGGTTGGCAAGTGTTAGTGCGATGACAATAGGAATTGTAGTGGATGACACTGTGCATTTTCTCTATGGCTATATTCGCCACTTAAAAGAGGGAAAACACCCGGAAGAAGCTTGTAGAAATACCATGCGAGAAGTTGGCTCTGCTATGGTCATTAGCTCCATTATTCTTGTTCTCGGTTTTTTAATTTTGGCGACATCTCATTTTGAGAAAAATGCTTTGATGGGCTTGTTGACGGGATTAACAATTGCGGTAGCACTAGTTTGTGATTTGATTCTATTACCAATATTACTGATGACATTTGTTCAATCTAAGCATGTCATGGACACAAAGGACCGTTTAGTTATCAGTACAAACCCTCAAGTAGTTGACACCTAAAGTCTACTACTTATGTTCTTTTATATTGAATGTATAAACTTAATTGATGGTACTGGTTTTTAGTTATCTCAATTAGTACTTCCCTAATATTTAATGGAATTTTTATGTTAAAAAAAAATAAGCTTTATAAAAACGCTAAGATTTTAGTCCTCGTTATATTTTCATTAATCGCATTAGTTGGGCAGGCGGAAACACTTGAAGATAAAGGTTTAAAGATCTTTGAAGAAGCAAACATACGTGATAGTGGTTTTGTTGACAGTAAGAGTAATCTGACAATGATCTTGATAGATAATCAAGGTAACACTAGTCACCGTGGGATCAGAGTTAAAAGCATGGAAGGCTTGGACGGGGATGGTGACAAAACCTTAATGATATTTGATACACCTAAAGATCAGAAGGGGACCGCTTTATTGACTTTTTCTCACGTGAATGAAGACAATGACCAGTGGCTATACCTACCGGCATTGAAGCGTGTGAAAAAAATAGCATCAAGAAACAAGTCAGGCCCATTTGTTGGCAGTGAATTCTCTTTTGAGGATATCGGTGGTAGTGAAGTGGCAGAATTTGAATACAAATACCTTAGAGAAGAAATGTTTGAAAGCCAGAAATGCTTTGTGGTTGCAAGCTTTCCAAAAGACAAGTATTCGGGATACACAAGTAAAATAACTTGGATTGATCAGAAGCACTATCGTAGCTTAAAAACAGAATTTTATGACCGTAAAAAAAGTCATTTAAAAACGTTGAAAGCGAGGGATTTCAGAATATATAACAATAAATTCTGGCGACCTGATGTACTGGAAATGGTCAATATACAATCAGGTAAGCGAACGGAGCTAAGAAGTGAGGGCGTAGTGTTTTCTTCGGGGTTGACGAAATCTGCATTCAATAAAAACGCCTTAAAGCGTTCTAGATAATGGAGAGAGTCTTTATAAATATCGATTTTTATAGGTATATAAACCTACGTATATCGGTATTTACTTCCATATTATTCGGCATCTTACCCATAGAAACACTTGCACAGGACATTCATTTTGGCTGGGAAATTGCGGGACAAACACAGGTGTTTGCCAAGACTGCATCCTATGGCCAAGAAAACTATAATCTTTCTCTACGAGCACAAGCCGAGCTTTATTATGAATGGAATGATGGAATGGATAGTATTGAGTTTATTCCTTGGTTTATGGTTGCTCATAAAAACAAAGAAAGCACACATGGTGATATTCAAGAACTTGCTTGGGTTCATGTGGGTGATGACTGGGAATTAAGGTCGGGAATACGAAAAGAATTTTGGGGGGTAACAGAGGGAGTACATTTGGTAGACATTATCAATCAATCAGATTTATCACGTGGCCTTGATGGTGAAGAAAAATTAGGTCAGCCAATGGTCAATTTATCGTTGGTGAGAGATTGGAGCATTATTGATTTTTTTATCTTGATAGGCCATCGTAAACGAATCTTTCCTAGTGAATTTGATCGCCCACGTTCAACGTTTATTGTTGCGGGGCAAGGTGAAAAATATGAATCCAGTCAAAGTAATCGCAATATAGATGCGGCTATTCGCTGGCAGGTATCTATAGATGACTGGGAATTAGCTTTATCTCATTTTAACGGTACATCTCGAGAACCGTCATTTATTGGTTTAAATAGTAGCAATGAATTATTAACCAGATATCCTGAAATTAATCAAACAGGGCTTGAGGTTCAGTACATCGCTGGAGATTGGCTCTGGAAGTTAGAAAGCATCGTACGAAGTGGGCAGGGTGAACAATACATCGCAGCTGCTGGCGGTTTTGAATATACACAAGTAGGATTATTCGATACTAATACGGACCTCGGTTGGATCATAGAATATAACTTTGATGATCGTGGGTTTGATGCTCCTCATACGTCGGAGCGTGATTTTATTTTTGGTGCTCGGTGGGTAATGAACGACGCAGCTAATTCTCAGGCATTATTGGTTGCTAGCATAGATGACCATACGGGGGAGCAATTTTGGTCTTTGGAGATGGAACGGCGATTTTTTGATAGCTGCTTTATTAATATTGAAATGGCCATTTTTGCAAACACAGGAGCAGCCCCCACGTTAGAAGAAAGTTATAATCTTCTTGCTTCAGGGGATGGCGGAGATGATAGAAAACTATCGGCCTTTTACAAGGATAGTTACCTAAAGATTGAAATAGTAAGGTACTTTTAATTTCTGCTTTAGTATCTAATTTTCCGTTAAATCTTCAGACACTAGCACAATTCAATGATTATCATGAGGACTGATGTCATCCATAGGTTACGTACAATTAATTTATATCCGTTTAATTAAATTATTGCGGATTTGTGCTGACCACAAAATATAGCCCTTCGTTTTTTTCTGTGTCAAAAGCCCGCTATTGCTCAATCAAGCGTCTTGTCCTGAAGTAATTTCCCTACGCGCAAGAAGATCATAAACTTCCTAAAATCGGTAGTAATTAGTAATTAGTAATTAATAATTGGTAATTTGTGAGAAAATTAAAAATAAAAAAACACCAAACCAGAGGATGGTGCTTTGATAAACTTTAACAGCTAAGTTATTGTTTTTTATTTACTAACAAAAGTCGGCGTGAAACTAAACCTATAATGCTGATTGCGAATATGGCAACAGTAGATGGCTCGGGAACTTGTACTGAATCATCAAACATTATGTTTGCGCCAAATATGCCTGCTAAGTTAATTGGGTTAGCAAAGTGGTCGGTTGGATTTTGGAAAAAGCCTCCTGATTTTTCGCTGGTATTAGTAATCGTAATAGCGCTATTAATATACTCACTGTTCATGCTTGAACTAGGATTATAAGTATACTCCATACCTGTTTCAGACCAAGAACCTAAATTATACGTGCCTGCGGCTAAAGTTAAGTTTATATCCATGAAGTTCCAGGTGCCATGGTTATTACTGGTTGCAAAAGTATTAACTGTAGCGCTATTTGAATTAACGCTTCCAACTAAAATACCGTTTGAATCCCATAAGCCAACAGAAGAATTACCAAATGATGAATTTAAGTCCCAAAAACCTAGTGCAGATACATTCATTTCAGATGAAATTGAAAACTCATAACCTAATGTCCAGTTATTTGATGTATTGACTGTCCATTGGTTACTTGCTGAGGTTAAATCTACTCCAATCAATCCAGCATTAGCGAAGCCACTAAGAGATAAAACTAAACCAGCAATTGCCGCTTTTAACATTTTCATATTCATTGTATATTCCTTGTTATTAGGGAAGCATTCTTGTTTTTGTTGCCTCCCCTATAAGCAAAAGTCACACCAAAATATTAATACAAATGTTTTTCAATGGGATATAGATGCTGATAAAGCCAGAGGAATAAAACCTGTAAAAGAATAAGACACTCATATAACCTCTAATAAAAAGTGGTAAATTGGTTTAATTAAGCGCAGTCATGCATGATTAATTGCTCTTTTTTATAAAGAGGCAACATAATTCGAAAGGTTGTTTTGTGATGTTTTGAAAAGACTTTAATTTGTCCCCCATGCTCCTCGGTAATTATTTTATAGCAGATGTATAGCCCTAAACCTGTGCCTTTTCCTACGGGTTTAGTAGTGAAAAAAGGCGTGAAAATATTTTGAAGGTTTTCATTGGTAATCCCAAGCCCATTGTCAGTAATATCAATACAAGCAAAATTCTCATCTAAGTAAGTCTTTACCGAAATTAAACCGCTATTACGTGAAGCTTGTACTGCATTGAGAATAATATTCATAAAGACTTGATGAATTTTAGTCTCATTCCCATAAAGAGCGGGTATTTGACCAAAATCTAATTCTAAGTGGCAATTATTATTAATTTCTCCTCTAAGGATATTGGTAACAATCTTGATACCTTTATTAACATCAAAATGGGATACTTTCTTTTCTTCATTTCTAGCAAAGCCACATAAATCTGAAACAATATTCTTTATTCTCAACAAACCACTAGATGTTTCTTCAACTACCTCAGTTATTTCATCAAGGGATTGAATATAATTAGTAGCGTGTAATTGTTGTTTAATTGCGGGTGAAATGTCTTCATGATTAAGTATTGCTTGATGTGTCTTGGTAATGTCTTCAATACATTCTTTGAAATAAGATACATTGCTTATAGAGAAAGCGAGTGGGTTATTTATTTCGTGAGCAACGCCAGCAGCTAATAAGCCAATAGAGACCATTTTTTCATTTTGGACAAGTACTTCTTGGTTTTCTTTTAATTGCTCTAATGAGGTAATCAATTTATTGTTAGTTTTTTCCAGTTGTGACTGTGTCTGCTTCAACTCTGAACAATATTGCTCTGAAGCAATACGAGGAGCTGCAATATTAGCAATAATTTGTAAAACTTCCATATCATTGTGAGAATAGGCATTTTTTATTGAAGATTCGCTATCGATGACGCCAATCGTTTTACCTTCATAAATAATAGGAACAGTTAGCTCTGACTTTCCTGAAAACTCATCCCAAATATATCGATGATCAATCGTTGTATCAGCGACTATCTCACTTGCTTGTGACTGAGCTACATAGCCAACAATTCCCTTACCCACGGGAATCTTAATTTCATTATACAAATTACGTTCGTTTGGATTTTTAATACCAAAAGCTGCTTTTTGAATAAGAGAGTTGTTATCATTTAAATAAACGACACAATCGTCAAAACCTAATGTTTCACCAATGTTTTTGGATATTGCCCAAAGTAAGTCGTCTAAAGTTGCGGCTTTGAGCATTGCCGTTGCAAACTGACTAATTATATTTAAATCACTCATCATGAACTCACTAATTACACATTTGTAAATTGCGATGCAATTTGGAATTTGCAATGCAGTTTGCTGCTTCACTTGGTGTAAAATACTCAAGGTAACAGCATAATTAACTCTAATAAGAGTCAATCAATCTATGTGCCAAAGTTAATTGATTTCATAATTAACCTTTTCAATTACGTATTAAGTGTTCAGCAAGATATATGGTTTGAATAAATGTGATAGAAAAGTGATTATTTTAGCGGCTTTATTGATGAAACATTAGAAAAAACACCAGTATTATACTATTGAATAAGTTGATAACCTTAAGAATAGAGAACTATTCGACCCACAAATACCTAAGAAAAGTAGTATCAATGAATATTACTAACAACGAGTGGATAGCGCCGAAAAGGTTGGTTTTGTCAGACTCTGTTGTCTAAACTAATCAAAGATTTACGATGTTGTGATAAGTGCAAGTTGCACTATGGGCTTCCCTTTACGTTATCATTTAATTTCAGATATAGGGGGTTGATCGTCCGATGAACTATTGTAAATAGCAATGGCAGAGAAATTGATAAAAATTAAGGAGTTATTTGATGCTAGGTCTAGAATTCATTAATAGTGAAACCAATATATCATTAGCGATGAATAGCCAATATGATTATTTGGTGGTATTAGGATCTTATATCGTTGCTTGGATTGGCGCCTATGCTGGGCTTTCTACCGTACCAGCGATTCGACTTGTTGAAACCAGTAAAGCAAAAATGGCCTGGAAGTTAACGGGAGCTATAGCAATGGGGGCAGCTATTTGGTCTATGCACTTTGTTGGTATGTTAGCTTTGTACTTACCAGTTAATGTTGGACATCATGTGGGGTTAACCGCTTTATCTATCGTTCCAGCCATCATAGCCAGTTATTTTGCCTTATTTTTTATTGAAAGGGATCATTATCAACATTCCCATCTAGTTTATGCTGGTGGTTTATTGGGAGCAGGAATCGGTACCATGCATTATATTGGTATGGAGGCAATGCAGGGAGAATTTACTTTAGTTTATGAGCCGATTACCTTCTTACTTTCTATTTTAGTGGCGGTCATCCTGGCAATTTTTGCGCTAAGTGCAGGGCAATTTAAGCACTATGCTCAAGAAAAAGAGAGCAATAGGCTCGTTATCTCTGCCGCTTTAGTTGGCGCTGCAATCACGGGCATGCACTACATGGGAATGCAAGCTTCTTACTTTTTAGCAAATAGTAGTGAAGTCATGGTTGACCATACAGCTCATGGTTCTTCTCACGGCACAATGTTGCTCATATTAATTGTATCGACAGTGTTATTATCAACGCTTGCTGTTGTATCTACTATTATTTATAAAATTTTTATTAAGCTGCATTTGGCTAAAAACGAAGCGGAATCATCAGCAATCGCTAAATCTGAATTCTTAGCGAGTATGAGTCATGAAATACGTACACCGATGAATGGTGTACTTGGCATGCTCGACCTTTTGGTTAAAACAGGTCTAAACGACGAGCAACTTTATAAAGCAAAAATAGCCCATTCAAGTGCCAAGTCACTATTAAGTTTAATCAATGATATTTTAGATTTTTCTAAAATCGATGCTGGTAAGCTTGATTTAGAGTTATTACATTTTGACCTGCGCAGCATGTTAGTTGAGTGTGCAGATACCTTGGCGTTAAAAGCGGAGGAGAAAGGCTTAGAACTGATTTTAGATGTAACGCATATTGAACATTCAATGGTTAAGGGAGACCCCTCTAGAATTAGGCAAATTATCACTAACTTAGTGTCAAATGCAATTAAGTTTACTGATGAAGGTAGTGTAATCATCAGAGCAAAACTTAAAGAGGTAGAAGTCGAAGAGAATAAACTAATACTATCTTGCTCAGTAGATGATAATGGTATTGGCATTGCACAAGATGAACAAAGTAAATTATTTCAAATGTTTACTCAAGTCGATTCTTCGACGACACGAAAGTACGGTGGGACAGGATTAGGTTTGTCCATTGTTAAACAACTATGTCAGTTAATGAACGGCGACGTTTCAGTGACCAGTACCTTAGGTGAGGGAAGCAGTTTTAAATTTCATATAGGTTTATCGTCTAGTGAACAGTCGAAGCATATTGTGCCATCAATCGATGTTAGCAAATTGTCTTTATTGGTCATCGATGATAATCCTATTAATCGTGAAGTATTAAGAGGGCAGTTGGAACATTGGGGGGGAAATGTGACTGAGGCATCGGGCGCAGAAAACACTTTGCATATACTTAAGGAGCGAATAGCTCAAAAGAAAACGTTATTTGATATTGCCTTTGTTGATATGCAAATGCCAATTATGGACGGAGCTGAATTAGCTAGAAAAATTAGAGCCGTGCCAGAGTATGATGGCATGTCATTGGTGATGATGACATCCATGATGCAAAATGATGACAAAGAGTTTTTTGCTAATTTAGGTTTTTGTGGTTACTTTTCCAAACCAGTTGGTAGTGCTGACATTTTAGATGCAATTGCCGTTATTCAAAATAAAGCTGATTCATCAGAGCAAAGATCACCCTTGATCACCACCCAGTATTTAGCAACATTAAGTCATGCAGAAAATAAAACTAATGAACCTAAAGAAGCAGTAGATGAATCGGAAGAAACAGAATCCGGTAGAATGGAAGAGCATGATATTTGGCCAGAAAATACTAAAATATTATTAGTTGAAGATAACCGTATTAATATTGTTGTCGCCACGATGAAACTAAAAGAAATAGGACTTACCGCTGAGACGGCAATGAATGGCCAAGAAGCATTGTCTGCATTGACATTGTCACCTGATGACACACCGTTTACCTTGATCTTAATGGATTGCCAAATGCCAATTATGGATGGTTACGAGACAACTCAGCAGATAAGAGCGGGCAAAGCAGGAGAGTGTTACCAAAACATCCCCATTATTGCAATGACAGCAAATGCAATGAAAGGAGATAAAGAAAAATGCCTAAACTCAGGTATGAATGATTATTTGCCTAAACCAATAAATAGTGAGGTATTAAAAGGACTTCTAAAAAGATGGTTAATGTACACTAAAGAAGTCACTTAGTTGTAGCTGATATTTAAGGCATTAATTATTGGCTAAGGCGAATGATGTTATTGATAAATTATCGTATTTATTCGCCACCAATAAATGAAAAGCCACTACGCTTAACTAAAATATTTTAAATCAGCTTGTGACATCCCGTGGAAATTGGTTATTACTTTGTTTTTTCCGCTTGTGTGATGAAACAATTTAAATAGTCAATGTGCTGCTCGTCTTTACGAATACCTATAAAAATTTGTTTACTAATTCCTTGCTCTCCCAATCTAATACTTTTAATTGGCATTGATTTAGCGTATTCATCTACTAGCCATCCAGGCAAGGCACAAACCCCTCTACCTGCGGCTACCATTTGTAACATTATCTCAGTTGTTTCAATAAGTTTTTGTTTCTTAATTGAACACTTGGCAGGGTTAAGAAATTGGCTAAAGATATCTAGCCTCATAGGTTCAACAGGATAACTAAACAGTACTTCTTCGCTTAGCTGCTCAGGTAATACAAACGCTTGTTCTGCCAATTTATGAGATGAGGAAATGACGAGTTTGTGCTCATAATCAAAAACGGGGATATATTCTATTTTAGGTTTAAATAGGGGGTCTGGAGTAATAAGCACATCTATTTCATAGTTAAGTAATGCGCCTAAAGCACCAAACTGAAATTCCTGTTTTACATCTATATCGATGTCTGGCCACTTTTGAAGATAAGGCTCTATAACTCTAAGCAGCCATTTATAACATGGGTGGCACTCCATGCCTATTCGGAGTGCACCCATTTCACCTTTCGCTATTTGTTTTAATAGCAACTCAGTATGTGCAAACTGTGGAATTACTCTACTCGCAAGCATCTTAATACGTTCACCAGCTGCGGTAAGGCGGAGATTCCGACCATCTTTTACCCAAATTTTAGTTCCAGCTTGGTTTTCTAACTTCTTGATGCTGTGGCTTAACGCAGATTGGGATAAATGCAAAGAATCTGCTGCTTTCGTTAGGGTTCCATGTTCTATTATTGCAGCAAGTATTTCTAAATGAATCCTTTCTAACATCTGTTAGCTCCTATTTTTAGCTTAATGATGAATCATTATCATAGATAAATGAAATTATATCATTTTTATTCATCAAACAAATTCATTTATACTTAACCAAATGTGCATAAATAATCGCAGTAATAGTGACCTTTTTTGTTAGCAAGCAGCTAGTTGGTCAATTTAATACTGTAATTGAAATTGATTATTAACAGGAGAAGTAGTACTTAATGAACATCATTGAATTTATAACTAATAATATCCCTACCTTTTTAGCATTGATTGCCACAGGCATTTTTGCAGGTATTTTAGCTGGCTTGTTAGGAGTAGGCGGCGGCATCGTTATTGTGCCTGTGCTGTTTTTTTTATTTCAGAGTTTTGGTGTATCAGCAGAATCAGCAATGCTCGTTGCGACAGCCACCTCGTTAGCGACCATTGTGCCCACTTCTATTAGCTCTATTCGCGCTCATAGTCAAAAAGGTAATGTTGATTTTAATTTGCTTAAACGATGGGCCGCTTTTATTTTGATTGGTGTATTAGGGGGGAGTTGGTTAGTGACTCGTGTTGATGGCACTGTGCTTACAATGTTGTTTGGTGTTATCGCAACACTATCGTCACTCAACATGCTCTTTAGAACGGGAAAGTCAGCTTTGTTTCAGCAGCTACCTAATAAAACCGGGCAAACGGTGATGGGGACATCTATTGGTTTTTTTAGCTCGATGATCGGTATTGGCGGCGGTACTATCTCAGTGCCATTACTTACGTTATATAACTATCCAACGCACAAGGCTGTTGGCACCGCGGCGGCAATAGGGTTAATCATTTCATTGCCTGGAGCACTCACTATGTTGGTATTGGGTAGCACGCCATCTGATGCACCCGCGGGAACGTTTGGCTTGGTTAATCTCGTTGGTTTTATTTGTATTGTGCCGCTAACAGTATTATTTGCACCTGTAGGGGTATCAATAGCTGCTAATTTAGATTCAGCTAAGTTGAAGAAAGTATTTGCTTTTGTATTATTATTTACGGGGTTACGCATGTTGGCTCAGCTTTTCTTATAGCTGTTACTGGATTCTTTGCTTTAATCATTATTTCGGACTGTTATCGAAAATAGTGGCGAGTAACGTAAAAGACCTAACACTAAGTTGAACAATAGCGGTTCAACTTAGTGTTAGGTCTTTAGTTCGTGGTTAAGTCGAATGACTAATAAGCAGAAAGTTCACGTCGGATAATTTCAGTGCCAGCACTTAACGCCTTGAGCTTTGCTCTCGCTACCTCACGTGATAAAGGCGCCATGCCACAGTTAGTGCAAGGATAGAGTTTGTCGGCATCTACATACTTAAGCGCTTCTCGTAGTGTATTAGCAACTTCCTCGGGTGTTTCAATGGTATTAGTTGCGACATCAATAGCACCCACCATCACTTTTTTACCTCGAATAAGTTCAAGTAACTCAATCGGAACATGGGAGTTATGACATTCTAGCGAGATAATATCTATGCTAGATTTTTGTAGTTTAGGAAAGGCTTCTTCGTACTGTCGCCATTCAGAGCCTAGCGTTTTTTTCCAGTCGGTGTTAGCTTTTATGCCATAGCCATAACAAATGTGTACAGCCGTTTCACATTTTAGCCCTTCAATAGCACGCTCTAAACATGCCACTCCCCATTCATTTACGTCATCAAAAAACACATTAAACGCAGGCTCATCAAATTGAATAATATCAACGCCAGCGGCCTCTAACTCTTTAGCCTCTTGATTTAGTATTTTGGCAAACTCCCAAGCGAGTTTTTCTCTACTATGATAGTGAGCATCATAAAGAGTATCTATCATTGTCATGGGGCCAGGCAATGCCCACTTAATTGGCTGATTGGTTTGCTGACGTAAAAGTTTGGCATCTTCTACAAAAACGGATTTAGGACGAGATACTGCGCCAATGACTGTCGGCACACTCGCATCATAGCGGTCACGTATCTTAATGGTTTTACGGTTATCAAAGTCCACACCGGTTAGGTGCTCAATAAAAGTAGTCACAAAATGTTGACGTGTTTGCTCACCATCACTAACAATATCAATGCCTGCTTGTTGTTGCTCTTGTAACATCACGCGTAATGCATCGTGTTTTCCATCAATTAATTCTTCCCCTTGCAACTTCCAAGGTGACCAGAGGGCTTCTGGCTCTGCAAGCCAAGAGGGCTTAGGTAAGCTGCCTGCTGTTGAGGTTGGTAGTAATTTTTTCTGGCTAAGAGTTTTCAGAATGCGTGGTTTTAAAACATGTGTTGTCATTATAAGTTCTACTTTATCTTTGAGTTCATTAAAGCGCGTAATTAGCAGACCACTGCTCAAGTACGGTTTGGTATGGCTTGATGAAGTGCTCTTCAGCAAATCTTCCCTGCTTAACAGCTAATAGGTTACGCTCTTCTCGATCATAAACAATTTGAGTTAATGAATGATCTAGGTTCTTTAAATTTGGTTGATAGCAATTTCCAGCCACCGCATTCGCATTATATATTTCAGGTCGGTAAATTTTTTGAAACGTTTCCATGGTACTGATGGTACTGATTAGTTCAAGGTTACTGTAATCATTAAGTAAATCGCCAAAGAAATAGAAGGCCAACGGAGCAACACTATTAAGCGGCATAAAATATCGCACCTGTAAGCCCATTTTTTTAAAATATTGCTCAGTTAACGATGACTCATTAGGTTGATACTCAGATCCCAATAACGGATGCTGATTACCCGTTCGGTGATAGGTTTTGTTGTCTGAAACACTTAAACAAATTACCGGTGATTTATTAAAATTATTCTTGTAGGTTGTTGAATTGACAAAATGTTGAAATAACTTGCCATGTAATTCGCCAAAATTTTCTGGAATACTAAACTGGCTTTTCCCTTTGTTATGTTCGCCGAGTAAAACACTAAAATCATAATCTCGCACATAAGAAGAGAAATTATTGCCGACAATGCCTTCAATGCGTTCGTTCGTTTGATGATCAACGATATTGGTTTTTAATACTTCAATTGACGGAAATGTTGTGCCACCACCTTCAATATCCATATCTACAGAAATAATTTCAAGCTCAACAGAATAACGGTCGCCTTTGGGGTTATCCCAATACGCTAAAGCATTAAAGCTATTGTCGATCATCTTTAAAGCATTGCTCAAGTTCTGTTTACGGCAATCTCCCCTAGCCAAGTTAGCAAAGTTAGTTGTAATACGTGTGCTGTCTGATGGTTGATAGTTTTCATCGAGACAAATGTTCTTAATCGTAAATGTAAAATCTTTATTCATGATGCTTTGGTATCCCATTTTGTGTAATAAAACCTGACTTTATCCTGCGCTTGCTAATAATTTTTCAGTTTCATTTTCTGATTTTCCCTATCAGTAGTCCCACTGGCTTTTTTAACTTGTATTTAAGAGCCTGAATAAGAATCTACCGCAATATTATCTATCGTGAGGAGCAAAAGTATTTTACTCAAATATTAGATGAATAAAATTGATTATATTTCATTAATCAATGAGTAATATTCATGAATGTTGTGATGGACCATTTCGGTGGCGAAGCAGATTGTTTATTGACATAAATGCTCGCCTAAATTAACTATTACTTAACCTGAACTATGGGTTATGAGTGCTTTATATTTAAATTAGAATAATGGTTTACGGTCATTAACAATGAAACTTTATAAGTTCAAGTAGCGGTATACTCTATCAATGTTTGAATTTATTCGATTTGTAGTGGTTGAGTAAGTGCTGCTTATCCAGAGTTCAGGTTAGTTATGAAAAATTTAACGTAACATCAATAAAGTGATAGGAACTAAGTGAGTATTTAACTAGTTCAGCTTGGAATGGGTATACATGGTAATTTACCTAATAAACATCATTCTACTTGAAGCTATTAAAGCTCACTGTAGTAGCTAAGATATTAGCTAATTTGAATGTTCTTATAATTACTTTACTTAAACAACGCTTTAAATAAAAGTAGTCTAAAATTTCAATTGACAGGTGTTTTGTAAGAACAGTTTTTCAGGTTAACTTAGCTGAATAGGTATAAGTAATAAGTGGCAGGCAATAATAAAGCACCAACGAATGGTGCTTTATAGCATTCGATAAATTTAATTACTATTTTTCTTTGCTAATAAAGAGCAACGTGATGTTAACCCCATAATGCCTAATGCGAAGATGGCAATAGTAGAAGGTTCTGGTACTTCATTAATGTTAGCATCTATATATTCAAAGCGAACATCATCGTTAAATGACCAGCCCCCAAGTGAATCTTCATACATATGTGAAGTATCAAGGACTGTATTCGCACCGGATTGATATGTGTAATTGAACTGATACTTGTCAAATAAGGTACCATTGTTAAGGTTTAAGGCATTTTGAGGACCAAAATGTACGCAACCTTGAGTCAGGTTGTGTGAGCCACTGCCAACTGTTAAGCCATTGTTAGAAAAACTCCATTCTGACAATCCAGTATTGCTATTACAACTGTCATATATATTAGCATACCATTCATTTGAGCCTGATAACCATTTCCAATGATCACCCTGAGCTGCCATTAAAGTAATATCGAGTGAGTCACCCATATTAAAGCTCAAGTTATCCCAAGAATTATTGTTATCAAATATGAAATTACTTCCATCATATGTAACATCATAACTGTAAATAACTCCCGCATGAACATAACCACTCACAGATAAAATCAAGCCAAGCAAAGCCATTTTTAACATTTTTATATTCATAGTTTTTACCCTGTAATACATTATTTAAAGAAGAACTTGCTATTTACTACCTTAATTTTGTGCATTAAATATACCAATGGATAATTCTGACTTGTTTTCAAGACGATAGTTTTTATTGAAAAATGGTAAGAGAGAAAGGTGTAAAAAAAAAAGACACTTTTCTGATAATAAAGTGTTAAATGAGTTACAACTTATTAATGAAACTAGGTTTATAACTTGGCAAGTATCTAGGTTTACATTAATCCTATTAAGTATGAAAAATACTAAGGAATATATACCTAAAATGTAGAAGGTGCTCCAGCCCTAGAAATTGCATTACATAAAGAGTTCACCCACAAGCGTGTTAACGCAGTGAATTTAAGAAAAGAGTTTTTTACTATTGACCTCGAAAGCATCAAAGAAGCAGTTAATAAGATTGCTGGTGTTGATGCAGAGTTTAATATGACTGTATTAGCTGAGGAGTACTACGAATCGAAAAGATTATCTGAAGCTTCATAAGTTAAACTTAATGCACCTATTGAACTTTATCAGTAGGTGCATCAGATCTGAGCTCTCCCACTACACCTAGTTTTAATTTCCGCCAACATCTCATTTGAAAGAGTTATTAAGTTATCTTTAAGTTTGTAATAGACTATATCTGTCGTCTCATTAGGGTGCGTATAAAATTCATACAGCTTTCAATACAATACAATACAATCAAGCATGAGTACTAGGCTCGACTTGATGTGATTTTTTAACTACACATCCTTTATGATTCATTCTAGTTACCACCTAGCAAACATTCCTGTATAATCCCGCGCATTAAACAACTGCCTTAGCACTTTTTTCAGTAACGTCCTGACTTTGCGTTAGCGTAGTTAAAATCACCTTTATATGACGCTGCTATTTTCTTGATTAAAGATTAGAACAAGCATCCGTAATACACTATTGAATAAGTTGAGAGCCTTATGACCGTAGAACAATTCGATCCACAAACACCTAAAAAGAGTAGTAACTCAGCAGAAAGTCAAACAACCACGTTAGACAGTCCTTCCAAGATCATTGAAAAGCAGTATCAAGAAACGATTACCAACAACGAGTCTGCTAGCGCTGCAAAAATTGGTTTTGTCAGTCTCGGCTGCCCAAAAAACTTGGTCGATTCAGAGCGTATTCTTACCCAACTTCGCACTGAAGGTTACGATGTAGTTAATTCATACGCTGATGCGGAAATGGTGATTGTTAATACTTGTGGTTTTATCGACTCAGCCGTTCAAGAGTCTTTAGATACTATCGGTGAAGCGCTGAGCGAGAATGGCAAAGTATTGGTAACAGGTTGCTTAGGTGCTAAGAAAGATGAAATTATTGAACTACATCCAAACGTTTTAGGTGTTACAGGGCCGCATGCCTATGATGAGGTTTTAAGTCAGGTTCACGAGCATGTTGCAAAACCTGCTCATAACCCGTTTATTGATTTGGTTCCAGAGCAAGGCGTAAAGCTAACCCCGAAGCATTACGCTTACTTAAAAATATCTGAAGGTTGTGACCATCGCTGTACTTTTTGTATTATACCGTCAATGCGCGGTGATTTAGACTCTCGTCCTATTGGTGATGTGTTGGGCGAAGCTAAACGTTTAAAAAATGCTGGCGTGAAAGAGTTATTAGTTATTTCTCAAGATACTTCTGCATACGGTGTTGATGTAAAGAATAAAACTGATTTTTGGGATGGCATGCCAGTTAAAACAAGCATGTTGGCATTATGTGAAGAGCTAGGTAAACAAGGTGTTTGGGTAAGGTTGCATTATGTTTACCCTTATCCAAGTGTTGATAAGGTTATTCCATTAATGGCGGAGGGTAAAATCCTTCCTTACCTAGATATTCCATTTCAGCATGCTAACAAGCGTATATTAAAGTTAATGAAACGCCCTGGTAGCTCAGATCGAGTATTAGAGCGTATCGCTAAATGGCGTGAAATTTGCCCAGAATTAGTCATTCGTTCAACCTTTATTGTTGGTTTCCCCGGTGAAACGGAAGAAGAATTCCAAGAGCTTTTAGAATTTTTAGAAGAAGCACAATTAGACCGTGTAGGTTGTTTTAAATATTCACCAGTAGAGGGGGCTACCGCGAATGCTCTACCTGACCATGTTTCTGAGGAAGTAATGGAAGAGCGCTTACAACGTTTTATGGAAGTACAAGCGAAAATAAGCGCTGATAAACTACAAGCACGTATTGGTCAAGAGTACTTGATTCTTGTTGATGAAGTGAATGACCTAGGCATAGTAGGGCGTTCATACATGGATGCACCAGAAGTTGATGGTAAAGTGTACTTATCTGATGATTTTGATGCCAAACCGGGTGATCAACTTTGGGTACAAATTATTCATGCTGATGAGCATGATGTTTGGGGTGTTCGTGTAGAAGATGAAGAGACTTAACTATTTAGTCTAAATTTTTAATTTATTATTAATCTGTGGAAAAGGTGAGCAGAAGAATTGAAGCGCTCACTTTTTAAATAGTGCTGGTCTAAATGTTGAACGTGTATTCAGTGTTTTACCAGCTTTAAAAGTAGGTGTTTTTACCGCCAGTGGCTTTTGCACTAGCAATAACCACTGTATAAGTAGTAAAAAACAAGGACAGCGATAAAAGGGATGATTTCATAACTGTTCTTTGAAATTAAATAAACAATAACTGCGGAAGCTAGCGGCTATCTGATATGAAACAGATAACAACAGATACAGCCCTTTAATGAGCTTAGTTCCGTTAGGGCTAAAGTTTCACTGTTCATATACAATTGCTGTTGTTATCGTTATTGCGTTGGACAAATATAGGGAAGTTAAGCGTATTTATGTCTATTTTAATGCAGTATTTACATGTGATAGGTGTATTTCAAGGCTTTGTGCTCGCGGGCTTGCTGATATGGGGCCCTCAAAATTCCACCGCTAGTCGTATTTTGGGCACATGGTGCCTGTTTTTAGGCTTGAATTTTCTTGGCCCTTTTATTTATATTAATGGTGAACTCAACGCATTCTCTGCGTTAATTGGGCTACACCTATATCTGCCTGCCAGTTATGGTGCGTTTATTTATCTTTATTGCCGCCATGCGGTTATCGATAGCCCCTTTTTATTCAAAAACTTACTACATTTTTCGCCTTTTATATTATGTTATCTACTTAATATTGATTTTTTTTTATCATCACCTGAAATAAAGCTTGCGGAAATTTTGCACGGACCTAGTAACTTAACTCCGATTATTGCCGCACAAGTAATTTTTACATTGCTATCATTTATATACATTGGTTTGAGCATAACAATGGTTCAACGCTTTCAGCGCAAAGCGAATCAGACATTGTCAAACTTTAACCCTGATATGTTCACTTGGTTATGGAAATTACTGTTGTTAGATTTGGTTATTTGGTTACTAAAAACCACAACTGGATTTTACTCTGAACTTTATTTTTTATCTATTGCCGGCGATATACTTATCATTGTGTTTATTTACAGTATTGCGATGGCACAGTGGCGAAATCCAAGCTTATTTAAAATCTCGCAATTATCAGCACGCGAATCCGATCAAGAAACTGACGCTGTCACAGCTAGAAACACAGAGCATTGTGAAGCACGTACTAATGAACAGGTGGGCGCATTAGATCCTGATATAAGAAAAAGCCTGTTAACTGCTGTTATCGAAAAAATGAAAACTGAGCAGCCATATCTTGATAGCCAACTGACCTTAACCCGTTTGGCAGAAATCGTTGGTATAAGTACTCATCATTTATCAGAAGTATTGAACCAACATCAAGGCAAAAACTTTTACCAATTTGTAAACGAGTATCGAATAAATTTTGTTTGTCAGCGGCTAAAACATGAGCAAGAAACAAAAATTATCGATTTAGCCATGATGGCAGGGTTTTCCTCAAAAAGCACCTTTAATGCCGTCTTTAAACAGTTAATGAATAAGACACCAAGCCAGTATCGACGTAGCTTAGTACCATAAGAATTTCTACGCCAGTTTGCTTTCCTAGCTGCTAAATTATCTAGTATCGAAGTACTAATCGTCCGATTTGTACGTCTAGGTAGTCCTATTTGGACGAATGTCGTCATCGCTATTGATTCAATCCTATCTCTTAGTTAATAACACTTATGAAAGAGGTAGAAAGATGATGGAAGTAGAACAGTTATTTGGTTGGGCGGGGCAAGCCGCATTATGTGGTTGGTTTATTTTGGTGCTGTTGCCACGGAATAAAGCATTGATATTTATTGTTCAATACCTGCTGCCTTTAGGGCTTAGTGTGCTTTATAGCGGCATAATGCTCACTCACTTTTTCAATAGTGACGGAGGATATAATTCGCTCGCTTCGGTTAGATCACTATTTGAAAGTGACTCGATTTTATTAGCTGGTTGGGTTCACTATTTAGCCTTTGATTTGTTTGTTGGTAGCTGGATAGCCCGTCATGCCGACGAAATTAGATTATCCCGACTGCTTCAAGCCCCTATATTAATAGCAACCTTTATGTTTGGCCCTTTAGGTTTAGGATTGTTTTTGTTCATGCGTGCAATGATGACGCAACCCGTGCCGGTTCAATCAGAGGAGAAGCATCATGCTTATTAAGTTATTTGGCAATCAGCAACAACATCAGCCTCCAGTGTCATTCATTGGGTTTAATCAGCTATTGGATGATGATTATCTTACTAGAGTACTCACCATGTCGTGCTTGTTTTTATTTGCACTGACCTTGATGATGTTACCCGCTTATTATTTCGATGCCCGCGTGTTAAATTTTTCACCAATATGGGCAAAACCTATTAAGTTTTCTCTATCGTTAGGGTTACATTTTCTAACGCTCGCATTGCTAGCTCAGCAGTTAGAGCGCCAGCGTCGCACTGGCATTATCTTGATGGCTTTTACTTATTTAGCGGTGGCTTCAATGTTGTTCGAACAGCTCTATATTAGTGTGCAAGCCGCTCGTGGCAGGGCTTCTCATTTCAACGAGTCAACGGATTTTGAAACGATAATGTATGGGTTAATGGGGATGGGCGCAGTAAATCTTATTTTGGTGTCTTTCGTCTTGGGCTTATTGATTTATAAATATGGCGATAAGACTCTACCCGGACTGCGACTTGGCTCTATTTTAGGGCTAACCATAGGCTCGGTATTAACGCTAATTTATGCTACAACCATGAGCAGCGCCCCTGCACAGTCTCACTTAGTGGGAGAAGTTATTAATCATGCGAAAATCCCTGTTCTGAACTGGTCACGCGAAGTGGGAGATTTACGCGTTCCGCATTTTATTGCGACCCATATGATGCAGGTATTGCCCTTGTTAGGCCTAGGGCTGGACAAACTGAAATGGTCACCACGGACTATCGTTTCATTAGTAACTATTATCCTCGTTGTGATGAGTGCAGTGTTTTTTGATTGGGCATTGGCTGGCATACCCGTACTGGGCGTGTGAACGTAAAGATCCTAGCCACGACCTGTTCCGTTGTAAGCCATCAAAATTTCTACTAGGATTTTGTGATATAGACGATTTCAAAGCTATTAAAATCCTTTTGATGACGGAAAACCTAGTTAATTCATGCTGATGAGCATGATTTTTTTGGTGTTCGTGTATAAGGCTAGTTGGCATAAATTAACTTAATAAATCAAATTAAGTATTAATTTTAATGCGAAGCAATAACCCTTAGATTATTGCTTCCTCTTTCGATAGTGAATTAGTTTTACTGTTGTATGATTGATGAATTAATCATTATCAGGTGTATCAATATTATCGAAATTATAGTCAATTACCCCCCCTATCAAGTGAGTTTAAATCATTTAAAACGAAGCCTAAAAATAATGGTGCTAACAGTAAACCTTTACGCTAATTATTATTTCTTAGTGATTTTTTATTACTTGATTAGACCCTACTCGGGTGAGATAGTGCGCAACACCTTTATCAAAGCCAAGAAGTAATGAGCCTTGCCTCCCGAAATAATCCACACAGACAAACACATAACAAAAAAAAATTTAGGCCGTGAATTTTGGACCTTCCATCTTCTTTTTTGGTGTGTCATAACATTTATAATGTTTTTATCTGGTCTGAGCCAATTAATGTCTTTTGAAGTCGCTCTAGTAAGGAATATTCTCTACGGAACTTTAGGTTTCTTCGCTACATTGTCGTTGATCCCATTCTTTGATAAGTTTCGGCTGCAAAGAACCCTAAAAGTGTTCGTTTTATATGTGGGAAATTCATATGTCATAGGTATCGTGGTGACATTATTGATTAACCCAATTAGTGCTGGGCAAAGAGGTTATATACTGTGGCACGAACCATGGACATCTTGGTTTTCGGGCTCACTTAATTTTGCTTTGGTCACACTAGTATGGTGCGGGTTTTATCTTGCTTTTAAATATGGTTTACGATTTGTGGAGGGGGAAGACGAGCAAAAAGCGGCCAGTGCGATTGCTTCGGTTTCTTCAGTATCAAAATATCCAGAGTTTATTGCTTTGGAGCGTAATAAAAAAATATTTTTATTACCTTTAGATAGTATCTCTGCTATTCAGGGCGCTGGTGACTATGTTGAGTTCATCACAGATGAGGGGAACTTCTTAAAAAGGGAGTCATTGAGCAAAATGGTTAAGATGTTAGACCCCAATATTTTTCAACGTGTACATAGATCAGCCATCGTTAATTTGCATTCTATTCAGGAATTAGAGCCAAAAGGGAAAGGAGATTATACCTTGCTGCTTAAATCAGGAGCTAAAATGGCCTCTAGTCGAAGTTATATGAAAGACTTCAAGTTGCGTTTCTTGGGAGAAAGCTAAAATAGCTTTCTTATACTTTCCTTATTTGGGGCATTTCACCGCATCAATGTCCAGCTAATCGATTTTCATTGGTAAAAAGCACGTAAATACTAAAAAATTGAAAACTGATATAAATTCGATGTGTTTTTATAAACTCATCTTTAGCTTAAGTAATAAGGGTTAATTTAGAAATGAAAATGTTTAATAATATAATAGTTGGCATCTGTATTGCTATTTTTTCTTTGTTTAGTAGCTTAGTAAACGCAGATAATGTTGATGATTATTTGCTTAAAAAAATGGCAGATAAAAAAATTCCCGGTTTGCAAGTTGTAGTCATAAAAAATAACAAAGTCATTAAAACCGCCAATTATGGTCTGGCAAATTTACAAGATAATATTGCAGTTACCGACAAGACGGTTTTTACTATTAATTCGATGACTAAGTCTTTTGTAGGAGTTGCCATAATGCAGCTTGTCGAACAAGGTAAATTAGCATTATCAGATAAAGCTTCCTCCTATATAGCAGATTTACCTGATTCTTGGTTAGATGTCACTATTAAACAACTGCTGACCAATACTTCAGGTCTACCTAAGATTGAATTAGGGACATCGCTTATTTCACCTAAAGGCGGTGAGGCTTCTTGGGGGTTAGTTAAAACCTTACCTATGATCGCCAAGGCGAATACCCAATTTCAATATACTTCTACTAATTATTTACTATTAGGAAAAATAATAACTCAGGTAAGTGGTAAAGCTTTTACCGATTTTATTGCAGAGAATCAATTGGCAAAAGTGGGAATGAAACGAACAGAATCTGCTGGTTTTAGTCATTTTCAGGGCGTTATTCCGCATCAAGCTAGAGGCTACACCTATTATTTTGGTAATGAATTAACCACTATTCAATATGAATTACCGCCTTTTCTTCGAGCTGCGGCGGGTATGAGCTCAAATGTGAAGGAGATAGCACTGTGGGTAATTGCTTTACAAAAGGGAAAATTGTTAAGTGAGCCGTCGAGCTTAAAGTCGTTGTGGTCACCAGCGGTACTAGACAATGGTAAAACGGCAGGGTTTGATCGTCTTTTAAATGGCTATGCACTCGGCTGGCAGGTTATTGACAGGGCAAAACATCCCGCTATTGCCTCTGTTGGCGGCGATAGAGCTGCGTTAGTAATATATCCAGAGGATGACCTTGCTATTATTGTCATTACTAATTTAATGGGGGCAAACCCGCAGTCTTTTATTGATGAGATTAGTGAATTATATATTGCTGATATGGATGATATCAACGGCATTACAGTTGCTGAAAACACGTTAAAAAACTACGTGGGACATTATAAATTCTCTGAATTCGCTATTGATGTCGTCTTAAAAGACAATAAGTTATCTTTTCTTGCTTCAGGGAAGGGGCAAGAACCATTTACTATTTATGCAAAGTCAGATACTCGTTTTTTCGCTAAAATTATCGATTTACAAGCGACCTTTAAACGTAATGATGATGCTGCGCCATCACTTATTATTCATCAAGGAGGTGAAAATTATCATGGAACCAGAGAGCCTTAATTCATTTTGATTTATACAAGACTAAAACAGCGAACAACAAAGTAATTTAAAGGTGAAATAATTATAGCAATACAACTAACCATGATGTGCATTTCATGTCTAGCTACTCATAAAGCAAATAAAGATTCATTGCGTTTGGACGAATTATATTCCAACAGACTTTGGACTTCACAGACTTCACTAGATAATTACACGCTTGAAGTAGTTAGTTAGCTAGGCTTAACTATTCGCTTAAGCCTAGCTGTTTTAGCCCTTTGTAATGGGTAAAATACGTGAACCTTCGTTGAAATTAATATAATTGCTTAAGTTTAAATTTTTTACTTGTGCGGTAATGGTATAGTTACTTTAAAGCGTTAACAGAAAATAACTTAACATTTCAATATATTGACAGGCTTCCACATGAAAGTTATAGAGTTTATTAGAGAAAAAAAAAGAAATTTACAAAACCAAAATGATCAGTTTATTGCCAAGTTAGAGCCTAAATTTAAGAATTTATCGAATTTGTTTAATAATAAAATCACCATGCCTTTTAGAAATACACTTAATAATCCATGGTTTTCTCAATTTAGTCCCGTAGATACAGAAGAAAATAAGACTGAAAAGGTATTGATTCAGGTACCTGAAGCAGAAAAAACATATAAGACCCTGCTTGAAAAAATAGATACAGTAACTTTCTTAGGTGAATGGCACTCGGTAGAACAAGAATGTATTGACCAATTTGCAGAGGTCACAGGTGATAAGCAGTGGATCCACACAGACCCTGAACGTGCGGCGAAAGAGTCGCCTTTTAAAGCGACGATAGCACACGGGTTTTTAACTTTATCATTAATTCCCAAGTTAACTAATTCGGTTGATTTAGATAATAACCCTTATCCTGAAGCTAAAATGGTTATTAACTTTGGCTTGAATCAAGTTCGTTTTCCTTATCCTGTTAAGGCAGGTACTCGCGTTAGAGCCAGCATTAAGTTAGTTAACTTAGTACCTATGAAGCGCAGTATTGAAGTTGTTAATGAGGTAAGTATTGAAGTGGAAAACTCAAAGCGATTAGCTTGTGTGGCTGAAACAGTATTACGTTTATACTTTTAGTCAGTTCTTTGTCGTCAGTTATGTTTTGAATGAAAAGGTTGAAGTTTAGAATCTTTTCGAAAAGATCAAAAAGCCCAGCTTAAAGCTAAAGTAAGTTGGGCATTATGATCTGACACGACTAACCGTTAACAGCGTCTTTTAATGCTTTACCTGCTTTAAAAGCGGGAACTTTAGCCGCAGAAATTTGGATTTCTGCTCCTGTTTGAGGGTTACGGCCAGTACGAGCTGCGCGGTCATTTACTTTATATGTTCCAAAGCCAACTAATGCGACATCACCACCATTGGCTAACTCTGAAGTTACAGAAGTAATTAAACTATCTAATGCACGACTAGCAGCAGCTTTTGTTATGTCTGCACCTTCCGCTATTTTTGCTACCAATTCACCTTTGTTCATTATTATTATTCCTTAAATTATTTTGGTGGAAACAACATACTAAAAAAAAAATGGTCATTGAGCAATAGGAATAAGCCTCTGCTGGCGTAAATAATATGATTCAACCTGACTGGCCTGATATAAGTTTATTATTTTTAGGTAAAACAAAAGTTTTATTGTGCCTATTTTCCCTTAGATTAGATAACATTAGTAAATTAAGCTTATTGCCAGCAATATCCCTTAACTGCTTCAATTATCTTTTTGCAAATTGCAAAAATTCCTTGAAAATGCAAATTATTGTCGACCGTTACAATACGGTAATATAAAGAATAAATCCGACACCGTCATTCAATTGATTGTTTTTAATAGTTATTTTTTTACTTGGATGAATTGGCCCATTTATTGATAGACAAATAGTAATAGGGTGGAGTAATTAATCAATTTATAGTCAAGGTGGGTATTATGGGTATTATGGGTTTTTCAATTAGAACAAATATATTAAGTGTATTTTTATTACTCTTGTCGATAACTTTTCCACCGGTAACCTTTGCAACGATAATTAACTTTGAATCAACCAGTGCTGGAGGTCTTCCTTCTGATAACCAAATTATAGGTTTAGGCGATTATTTTATGGCTGATGGTGTTTCAGTTAGTTTTGGTTTTGATACCACAGGGGATGGTAGCGCCGATGAGGTAGGAAGGTTTGAAAAAGCAGGAGGAGGAAAAGAAAGCGGTAATTCAGGCTTTAAGAGTGCTTATGGTAGCCAATATGACATTGCGGCAACAGGGTTCGAGTCATTGTTAGGTGAGTTCTTTCTTAGACAAAAAGACGCCTATGAACCATTCGGTACCTTCCATATCATGTACGATGCTGAAAATCCTGTAACGGCGGCATCAGGTGAAATCTGGGATATAGATGGGAGAGCGGGCAACACAGAGCAGTTTCTTATCACCGCTTTTAATGGGATAACACCGTTAGCATCTATAACATCCCCTTTAGGTAATAATAGCACTTTAGATGGAAAGCCTTGGGCGTTTGGATTTACTGACCTTAGCAATATTACGAGTATTGAGATTACTTTTACTGGAAGTAAAACTAAAGGCATAGGTCTTGCGTTTAATAATTTCTCACCTATAGAAGATGTAAGTGCTGCTAGTAACTCTGTGCCTGAGCCATCTATATTGGTTATTTTTTTACTGGCTTTAATTGGGTTAATATTTCATCGAGCAAAATCTTAGTCATACAATTAAGATGGATATATTTAATGAATAAATATATCCATTCACACTTTAATGGTTAACTTATATTAAAGTAAATTTGTTAACGCTATGCCGATACCAAAGCGTTTTTGGTTAACGTTATAGTCAATTAAACTCTCGCCATAACCACTACTAAATTGTGCGTAGCCTTTTAATTTTCCCCATAGCGGAAAAGTGATGCCAAGCTCTACAAAACCTTTATGGGTGGCAAAGTTATTACGGCCTAAAAAAGATAGCTCATAATCTGAATCATATTTATATAACATACCCAGTTCAAAGTGACCCATGTAATCTAAGATGTCAGGGTTATCATCGCCCTGACCATCTGAAGGAGATTCTTTTTCACTTTCAGGTACGCGATACCAAGGTCGTAGAGAAAATGCAAAATTTCGCTTTTCATAGAGGTAGTTAACATAAATGCGATTCCAGCCGCGTGATAACACTTGTGAACGGCCATTAGATTGGTGTTCTACGCCTACAACTAACGCTGAATTTCCGCCAAAAGGGTGAAAATTGATAGGGGTGAAATAAAAAAACTCTGGTTGGTAATTGGTTTCTCTAAAGGGTTTGGATATTTCTTCAGCATAAATTTGCCACCAAGACTGTAAAGTAAAACCAAAAAATATTTGATCACCTTCTTGAAATAAGCTGTTAGTAAGCAAGGGGACTTTTAAACTAATTTGAAACTTCGCTTCTGCGTCTTTTAATTCATCAGACCAATCAGAAAAACCTTGGTAAGCTTCTCGGTTAATTTCGTCGACCATAGATAAAGGTAAAATGTAATTCATCTTATGTGGTGTCAGTACATAAGGATCGGCAGCGGTTCTTTTTTCTCTTATTACTCTATTGGCTAATACGCCTAATTCAAGTATTTCACCACTATTTTTGTTTATAACTCTTAAGGCAACTTGCTGTTCACAGTAGTTTTCAATTTCTGCTAACGTGGCTGATTTATCGGCTGCTTTAATCGCTTTAAATAAGCAATTTTCAAAGGCTGCTTTATGAGGTTTAGAGCTCGCTTGTGCATTCTCCTGGGCATTTAGGTGCAAGGGAGTTGAAAAAGTAACTAAGAATAAACAATATTTTATCAGCGGTAGAATTTTCATGGAAAACAATTATATGAACATAAATTTTCAGCGATTATAGCCTATGGCGCAGCTAATCCATAGTGAGATTAACAATGTTATTACTTAATAGAAAATAAATTCTAATTAAGTAATAACAACATATGTCGAATTATGTCTGCAAATTTCAAAGCATTTCTCATCGGTAATTGGTCGTGTTTTTATCCCGATTAACCGCAAGCTAGCTTTCTTTATTAGTGAGGGCTTGTATCTTAATTGTTAAATAATGTAATCCACTATTGGAATAACAATGAAACTCACAAAGAGCGCTTTAACAAGCCCATCAGCAGTCGCTGTCGTTGTAGCCCTAGCGTTACTTGTCGGTATACTCAGTCTATTTAAATTACCTGTGCAGTTATTTCCGGATATTGAACGACCACAAATCGGTATACAAACTACTTGGCGGGCCGCATCACCTAAAGAAATAGAGTCAGAGATTGTCGAACCACAAGAACAGGTATTAAGAGGTATACCGGGCTTAGAATCAATGAGAGCCTTTGCCAACCGAGGAGGTGCGTATATTAATTTATCGTTTGGTGTTGGCACTAATATGGATCAAACCCTAATTGAGGTGATTAGCCGCATGACACGGGTCGCTAACTTACCACAAGATGCGAGGCCGCCTCGCGTTATGCTTGGTGGTGGTCGAGGCAATACTCCGGCATTGACGTTTTTTTTCTTACAAGCCTTACCGGGTAATGCCCAAGATATTAGTCAATATATGGACTTTACCAACGATGTTATTAGGCCACGCCTTGAAGCCGTTGAAGGTGTCGCTAGCGTAGAAACATTTTCAGAGCGAAATACAGAAGAGCTACAAATTCGATATGACCCTGTTAAAGCCGCTGAGTACGGTATTGAAATACCGCGTTTAATTTCTTTAGTTTCAGCCAGTGATGATGTATCAGGCGGTTTTATTGATGTGGGTCGACGTCAATACACTTTACGTTATAGCGGTAAATACAGTGTTGATGAGTTATCAGAGTTGATGCTTGAGTCTCGCGGCGGACGTAATATTCGTTTAAGTGATATTGCGACAGTGAGAGTGGGCAATACAGATAGAGAAGGTATGGCGGTGCAAAATGGTAACCCTGCTTTTTCAATGCGTATTAATAGAGCGAATGGCGCCAATGTTTTAGAAACACTAAATAGAGTGAAAACTGAAGTTGCTTTACTTAATACAGAGTTACTTGCTGATAAAAAACTGGTGATGGTGCAATCTTTTGATGCTTCGGTATTTATTTATCGTGCGATTAATCTTGTCACCAGTAATTTATTTGCCGGTATTGTTTTATCACTATCAGTATTGTGGTTTTTCATTCGCAGGGTGCGTGCTACGTTGATTATTGCAACCGCTATCCCGGTGAGTTTATTAAGTACCTTTATTGTTTTAGAGATCACAGGACGTTCACTTAACGTCATCTCATTAGCAGGTTTAGCTTTTGCGGTTGGTATGGTGCTTGATGCTGCTATTGTGGTGCTAGAAAACATATTGCGTATGCGCGATAAAGGCCTTAATGAACATGACAGTGCTGAACAAGGTGCAGGACAAGTATGGGGCGCATTACTTGCTTCAACGGCAACAACCGTTGCGATATTTCTTCCGGTGTTTTTCTTAAAGGATATTGAAGGGCAATTGTTTGGTGATTTAGCCTTAACAATCGCCATTGCTGTGTCGGTATCACTTATCGTTGCTGTGGTGCTATTACCAGTTTTATCAAAGTATTTTTTGATACAACAACAAGTAAATGATCCCAACAAAAAACTGTGGCGGACGATAACGAGTTTTGTTATGACAATAACTAACCGCCGGAGTAAACGTTTGTCACTGGCGGTGAGTTTATTAATATTACCGGTTATCGTAACAATAATAGCCATGCCAAAATTGGATTATTTACCACCAGTAAAACGTGATGCCATAGATGCTAACTTGCAGTTCCCGCCGGGTTCAAATATTAACACCATTGAAAAAGAAGTGATCCAACCTATTGTAGAACGATTAAAACCTTATATGGATGGCACGAAAGAGCCAGCTCTTAAGAATTATTATGTGTTTGGTGGTGCTTGGGGCGGTAGTTTGGGGGTTAGGGTAAAAGATCAGGACCGTGTCGACGAGTTACTCGAGATTGTTAAAAGTGAGATATTAATTGATTTGCCTGATACCCGTGTCTTTGCGAGACAAGGCAATTTATTCGGCGGTTTCGGTGGAGGTAGACAAGTACAAGTACACCTGCAATCAAAAGATACTCAAGCATTACAAGAAGTTGCGCGACAAGGTATGGGTTGGGTAAAAGAAGCCATTGAAGGGGCTAATGTAAATGCTAACCCAGGTCTTGCTATGTCTGAGCCGGAAATTAACCTAACCCCTAATGATCGTAATATCTTAGAACAAGGATGGAATCGCCGTGATGTTGGCCGTGTGGTTAGAACTTTAGGAGATGGTTTGTATGTTGGTGAATATTTTAACGGCAGCAAACGATTGAATATGATTTTACGTGCCGATGGCTGGGATGATCCTGACAGCCTTGCTGATGTGCCTGTTGTAACGGGTAATGGTAGCGTAACTCAATTATCAAGTTTAGTAGATATTCAACGAACAGTAGGCCCAAGTCGATTAACACGTATTGATGGACAACGTACCATTACGTTGAATGTTAATCCGCCTAAAGGCTGGTCGTTAGAAGAAACTATCTCGGTGTTAAAGTCAGATGTTGCGCCAAAATTACGCGATATTTTGCCTGAAGATGGCAATATTCAATACGGGGGTAGTGCTGATCAACTAGAAAAGGCGATAAGCGTTATGGCAGAAAACTTTGCTTTTGCTTTAGTTATTTTATTCCTACTGATGGCTGCTTTATTTAAATCAATCAAAGACAGCCTATTGGTGGTCATCACAATTCCACTCGCCACTGTTGGTGGAATTTTAGCATTACAATTACTGAACTTAAGTGTTTTTCAACCGTTAGATTTACTCACCATGATCGGTTTTATTATTTTACTCGGCTTAGTGGTAAATAATGCCATTTTACTAGTACATCAAACCCGTTTAGGACAAGAAGAGGGACTTGAGCGTTCAGTTGCCATTGAACAAGCCTTGAAATTACGTTTACGGCCAATTTTTATGAGCACAGCAACCAGTTTTTTTGGCATGTTACCACTATTACTTATGCCCGGTGCTGGCAGTGTTATCTATCGCGGTTTAGCAGCCGTCATTGTTGGTGGTTTAGCGTTCAGTACTCTATTTACCATAGTGTTATTACCCTGTTTGTTAAGGCTTTCTAAGTATGACTTTACACTGAGTAATAAAGAAGAAAATGCAGTACAGCAATTACCAACCGCTCGAGTAAAAGCGTAAAGACAATTTTGATATAAAGGAACAAATCATGAATAACTTAATGCTATTAAATACAGCACCAAGCCAAATGGCACTTTCAATAAAGAACAGTGCTAATAAAACAGGGTACCGCGCAGGTATAATAGCGATTTCATTTATTTCAGTAATTAGCTTACTGGGATTTAGTCAGAAACTGATTGCTGCTGAGCAAGAAACTCCAGCACACTTGGTCAGTGTAGAGTCTGTTAAAAAAGAGCAAGTTAGTCCGAGCATTTGGCTACCTGCCAATGTGATTAGTCGTAAAAATTCGCCTATATCTGCGGAGCAAACTGGACAGTTATTGTGGATTGAAGATGTTGGTAGTCAAGTTGAACAAGGTCAGTTAATAGCCAAAATTGATGATCGACATTTGAAATTACAATTAGAAGGTTTAAAAGCCCAAGGTAAACAACATCAAGCTAATGTTGATTACCTTACTGGGCAAAAAGCCCGCTTTTTAAAATTACGCGAAAAAAATAATTCAGCGTTAAGTGAATATGAACGTGTGAATAAAGATCTTACCGTAGCAATTAACGAAGTTTCCGCTCTAAATATTTCGATGCAGCAGATTTTATTAGCCTTAGAAAAAACCACGATTAAAGCGCCTTTTTCGGGCAATATTAGCCAGCGTTTTGCCCATGTTGGGGAATTGATATCAATCGGTCGGCCGTTAATACAGTTAATAGATACAAAGAATCTGGATATTAAAATTGCAGCCCCTATTTCTATAGCACCTTTTTTAAAACGTGGCAGTAAAGTGATGGTTAAATGGAATCAGACCTTACTTGAATTACCTGTGCGCACCTGGAGTCAGGCAGGGGAGCAAACCTCACGCACGTTTGATGTAAGACTAAATGCCGATGGTATTGCTATGTTAGCGGGCACTGCGGTAACTGTGTCGTTACCAAAGCAAGCGCCCAAAGAAGCTATTTTAGTGCCACGTGATGCGTTAGTGCTACGAGAAAAAGAGACATATGTATTGACTATAGATGATGAGAAAAAAGCGCAGAAAGTCACTGTATTGGTAGGCCAAGGGGTTGACAGCTGGGTGTCAGTGATTGGCGCTTTATCGATAAAAGATAGTGTTGTTGTTCGCGGGGGAGAGCGTTTACAAAGCGGTGAAAAAGTTCGCTTTATTGAAGATGAAAAACCAGCGTTGATTGCTAAGGTAAATTAAAGGTTTATTGGTAGCTGAAAATCAAGTCGCAGAAACTTTAAAGGGAAAGTTAAACCGTTTTGATGATGAGTGACTGCTACCTTAGTTGTAACAGTCACTCATTATCTCAGCCGACTCGTGTGGCCACTTGTCGGTTTTTTTATGACTAGCTAATAGTTTTGTTACTCTTTACCAAGTAAGGTAAATATCTTTTTAGCAATATCGGTATTATCTATTTTACCGTGAAATAACTCACTACCTGGGCCAAAAGCAAATACCGGTACATCGATGGCTGTATGACCACCTGATGTCCAGCCGCTATTGGTACGTTGGTCAATCAGTTTTTTAATCGCAATAGCAATACCATTTTTAACACTTGGTTTGATCTCTTGCTGTTGTTGTGCTTTTTTATCTAATAGCTTAAAGGAATCGACTTCTTTCTCTGCTTGTATTTTTGCTTGCTGTAATTGTGTCAACTCTATTGCGCTAATTTCAAAATTAAGCAATGCACTCGCAGTTTGTTGAGTAATTTCTGTTTTGGCTAATTGCTTAGCAATATGTTGTGAAGAGTGAATCATACTGCGAAGTACTTCTGGGTCCCATTCATACTTGCCATCAGCTGCAATGGTAAAACCACCTGTGCTGTGATCTGCGGTAAGCACTACTAGGGTATCAGGATTATTTTTTACATATTGCTCAAGGTACTCCATTGTTTTAGCTAGATCTGTCATTTCTGCCATAGCGGAAGCAATATCGTTACTATGACCAGCCCAATCTACTTGGCTGGCCTCTACTAACAGGAAATAGCCTTGAGTATTTTTAAATTGAATGTTTTTAGCTTGAGTGTCCCTAGATTGATAAGTATCAAGGTGCTTTGTCGCAGCTTCAGTCATAGCTGATAAGCGAAACCTATTGGTATCATCAAGGGCCCATGGCAAGCCTATATCAGCAAATAAACCTAGAATAGGTTTTTGTGGTGGTAGTTTTTTTAATTTTTTAAAATCATCAAGGTAATGAAAACCTGCAGATTGGAACTCAGCCACTAAGTTTCTATCTTTACGAATATAATACTGCCAACCACCGCCTAAGTATAAATCGGCTTTAATGCCTTCATCAATATAGCTATCAGCAATGGCGTTGTAATTTCGTCTATTTTCATTATGAGCAAGATATGAGGCAGGGGTTGCGTGATTAATTTGTGAGGTCACCACGACACCGGTTTTTTTGCCATGTTTCTTGGCCCATTCAAGAACTGTTTCAACAGGTTTTTTGTCAACATCTAGGCCAATAGCGCCATTATAACTTTTAACGCCAGTTGCTAAGGCTGTTGCTGCTGCTGCAGAGTCAGTGACATAGCCTGATACTCTTGCAGGGTAGGTACTTGCCATACCTACAAGGTGACGGTCAAATACTGTTTCTTCGATAACCTTTGTGTCAGGATTGTCATTAAAGTAGCGGTAAGCTGTGGTGTAAGCAGGCCCCATGCCATCGCCAACAACCATAATAATATTTTTAGGTAAGGTAGTTGATTTTTCGGCTAAAGAAGCCTCTGCGGTAATACTTGTAGAGCTTTCATGCGTGGTACAGGCACTTAGCGTTAAACTGATAATAATTGTGGTAAGTAATAATTTCATTATGTTAGCTTTTTGTTGATTTTCAGAGTATTAGGTTTAGGAACGTTTAAAAGCAAGGTTCCTTTTAGCTATATTTGTTTATTTGTAATGTGGTGTTAGTCATTTCAGGGAAAGTTCAAGCCAAACTAAGCGATGATCGGACGAAGCACTTCTATCTTTAATCAAACGGTAAGTCTCTTCGCTTTTTAACGGCCAAAAAATACCTGAATTGTTAACGTTTAACCCCAATACCGATGCTAAAACATAATCGACCCTCATGCCCCAATTTGAAGTATGATTTTTAGCATTAACATTCTCGGGTTTATGCCGTTTACCAGCTTCACTCTCTGGCATAACATCTTGAATTTTAGCGTGGTCTAATAATGATGCTATACCAGCTTTAATTGCATTACCATCAACGGTTGTAGCGTTAAAGTCACCTAACATAACAAAAGCTCGTTCTGCGTTAAGACCACCTTTTTGTCCATTATCATCATAAATATAACCCGCTAGGTCAGGGGTAATGTAATCATGCCAGAACCTCACTTCGTCGTGATTGCGTTTACCATTTCGATCTTCTGGGCCATCAAAAACAGGTGGGGTTGGGTGGCTTGCCAGTACATGAATAATTTTACCTTTAACGTTAACAGGTACGTCCCAATGAGATTTCGATGATAATCTTAATTTTTTCCAAACATCATCACTATACCAAGGTTTGTTCGTTTTGGGATCCATCGGCATAAGTGCGTTGGGCATATCATGCCATTTGAAGTGCTGAAAGCTGCGAATATTATCAAAATCTATTGGGTACTTCGATAATAACGCCATGCCAAAATGGCCCGGAAAATGGCCATAGCCGTAACCATCACCTGGTAATTTACCTTGTATACCGTCACCATCTAGGTCTAAGCCTGAATTTACACCTGTATTAACAGGGCCTTGGTAAAAGTATGGGAAATCAATAGCCTTTTGACCATGTTGACTTTTATTTAAATAATGACTAATAAAGCGTTTTAAAGCTTTGTTGTTATCGTTGAGGTAATCAAATTCATTAAGCAAGATGATGTCAGGGTTAACTCTTTGGATAATCTCGGCAATATTTTTTATTTGTTGGTGATCACTTGCTAAAGCATCAGCGAGAGTTTTTGTTGAAACATTGGCTGTTTCACCGCGTTTATGTTCACTGTAATTTAAGGCTTCCATACTGACATTGAAAGTAGCAACCTTTAATGTTGTTGCTTGTACGTTAGTCATGTTAAATAGCCCCAAGAGAAGTAAGGCGAATGTTGTTGTTTTTTTCATTGTCGTTTCTTAAACTTGTTTGTTGAATTAAATTAAGCCGCAGCCTCGTAAAATGATGTCACACAAAAATGAGATGACTTGGTCAACGTCGTCGTCTTCGAAATCGGCACGATTCATTATTGTCAAAATTTGTGTGTCGAAGTCGGCATAATGTTGAGTGGCGGACCAAATAAGGAAAATAAGGTGTACTGGGTCGGTATTGGCCATTTCACCGTTATCTATCCATTGCTGAAACACTTTTGCTTTTTCTCTTACCCATTGACGTTGGTAGGTGCGCGCATAATCCTTTAAGTGTTGTGCACCTTGAATGATCTCCATGGCGTATATTTTTGAAGCTTCAGGGTGGTTAAATGACATTCTTACTTTTGCGGCAATAAATTGCTCTATTGCTACCTTAGGACCCTTATCCACTTCGATATCACCTATGCCTTCGTCCCACATCTCAAGCGTATGCTCGAGCACTGCATGATAAATATTTTCTTTATTTTTAAAATAATAAAGAATATTTGCTTTAGGTAGCTCTGCGCGATCAGCTATAGATTGCACGGTAGCTCCTCTATAGCCTTGTAAGACAAACTCGGTTCTTGCAGCTGATAGAATTTTAATTTGGCTCTTTGCTCTAATATTACCTGTTTTTTTTGCTTGATTAGCGCTGGTCATGTTCTTTACTCAATGTACGTTATTGTTAGCATGATGATTTAATGACAGTTCTTATACGACTTTTTATCAGTAGCACCGAGATAAGTCACACATTTTTTTATATTATTAACCAATTAGTCAGGTACTTAACTCTGCATTTTGTATATTGATTACCTATATACGGCATAAATGTAAATTAATAAAAAGAGAAAGTACATTATACCGTGACTGAATTACCTTCTATTTTTGAATAATCTAAAACTAAATTATCATTATAGTATCCAAGCAAATAGATAGTAGCGTGTGTTGACTGTATATAACTATTAATTATGTTGTTGTTATTTATAGTATTTGTTGTAGATTTTTGTCGGTTAGTCATTAATGGACTGACCATTTGGACAGTTTCTTATATTAAAGTGTAATTAAAAGGTACTATTTTGATAACTATATTTTATATAGGTTCATCATTTCTGGAACTACTTAGGTTAAATTGATGTTTTTACTGTGTTAACTCTTTGTTATTACAGGACTTACCGTAGGGTTTGTGACTGTTGCTTTAACTGGTCAGACGTCAATGGTGTTAGCTATTTTATCAAGTTGTAAAAATATGTAATGAAACTGTCATAAAAGTCTGTTCTAATTTCACTTGAATCAAAAACTGAGCAGTTGGTTAAGTTTTATATTGCTTATCAAAAATACAAAATAATAAAAAAATAATAAAATTATTTAACACCCAAAATAGGAATAACTGATGAAAACTCATCGTCTATCATATATAACAAGTGCGTTAGTTCTTGCGCTAGGACTATCGACATCAGCTTTAGCAAATACTACAACATCGGCCATTAAAGGTAATATTAGCGGACCTAATGGAAATCCAGCAGCAGGTACGCAAATTACAATTGTACATGTGCCGTCAGGAACAACTAAAACAGCAACGGTGAATGACTCAGGTCTGTTCACAGCTAAAGGCTTAAGGGTCGGTGGACCATATAAAATTATTGTTGATTCAGACAGTTTCAAAGACACTGAATTAAATGATGTTTTCTTAACACTAGGCCAAACATTTCCGGTTAATGTTTCTTTAGAGTCACAACAAAACATTGAAACTATTGAAGTAACGGGTCGTGCTATTAGCAAGTTTGCTAGCGGTACGAGTCCTGCTTCACACTTTAACGCTGAGGATTTAGCAAGTTTGCCTGCTATTAACCGTGATCTTAAAGACATTGTTCGTGTAGATCCTCGTGTATATATTGATGAAAGTCGTGATGATGCTATTCAATGTGGTGGTGGTAGCCCTCGTTTTAACAGCTTGACACTTGATGGCGCTCGTATGAATGATAACTTTGGCTTAAACGGCAATGGTTATCCTACGGTCCGTGTACCGTTTTCATATGATTCAATCGATCAGGTGTCTGTAGAGCTTGCACCATTTGACGTTAAATATGGCAACTTCTCTGCCTGTAACATCAATGCGGTATCTAAATCGGGGACTAATGAAGTACACGGTGGTGTTTTCATTGATTATACTAATGATTCAATGCAAGGCGATACAATTAAGGGTGAACCAGCACCAACAGGTGATTTTAGTGAAAAGCGTTACGGTTTTAATGTTGGCTTCCCTTTATTAGAAGATAAATTATTTGCGTTTGTTGCATATGAAAAGCTTGACGGTGCTGAAATTTTTGAATATCCAGGTTATGTGGCACAACCTTCTGGTGATGAGGTAGGCAGTGTTGTTTCTCAAGAAGATATCAATCGTATAACTCAGATTGCAGCAGATAAATACAAATATAATGTAGGTGGTATGCCAGGCAGTATGCCGGTAGATGATGAAAAGTTATTGTTAAAACTTGATTGGAATATCAATGAAAATCACCGTGCGAGTTTTATTTATAATTACAACGATGGTTTTAAATTATCTCAATCTGACGATTGGGCGGTAACACTTGATAGCCATTATTATGAAAGTGGCGCTGAATTAAAGTCATTTGTTGGTGCATTGTACTCTGATTGGACTGATGATTTTTCGACTAGTATAAGTGTCGGTAAGATGGATTTAGAAAACCGAGCTATTTCGTTAGACACAGCAAGTGGTTTTGGTGAAGTTCAAATTAAACACAACGGTAAAACGATCTTCCTAGGGCCAGATGACTCTCGTCAATCAAATGAAATGTACTGGGACAACATGACGTTTAAGTTTGGTGCTAACTACTACTTAGACGATAATACCATCACTTTTGGGTATGAATATGAATCACTAACAGCGTTTAACCTGTTTATGCAACATACTGATGGTGAATATAGATTTGATTCTATAGAAGATTTTGAAGCTGGAGATGTTTATAAAGCATATTATAATAATTCTGCAGGTACCAATAACCCAGCAGATGCAAGTCAAGAGTTCACCTATGATGTGCATACTTTTTATCTTCAAGATGAATATACTTTTACTGAAATTGATGCAAGTTTAACCTTCGGTTTCCGTTATGATACATACACAAGCTCGGATAAGCCGCGTTACAATGCTCAATTTGAAGAGCGTTATGGTTTTGCCAATAACCACACGTTTGATGGCGTAAGCTTGTTCCAACCACGTGTTGGCTTCGAGTGGACTGTTGATGATAATTTATCTGTAAGAGCTGGTTTTGGTCTTTATTCAGGTGGTAATCCAAATGTATGGTTATCAAACTCATATTCTAACGATGGTCTAGTGCAAATTGCGAAAAACGCAAAAGGCGTAAACTTATTTGATGAAGAGTTAACGGGTGACGGAAGACCTGGCTATGATAACTTACAAAGCTTGTATGACCAGGTTGCTGGATACCCAGAGCAAGGCGGTGATGGTAAAGTTAACGCGGTAGATCCTGACTTTGAAATGCCTTCAGAGTGGAAATACTCAATTGGTGCTACATATATAACAGATGACGATTATAACTTTACTGCAGATTTATTGTTAAACCAAAAAGTTAATTCGGCAACGATTAAAGATGTTGGTATTCAATATGCAACCAAAACGGCCCCAGACGGTCGTCCAATGTATGAAAGCAAAGAAGGTCGCAGTGGTGAGTACTTATTAACTAATAGTGGTAAAGATGGTAAGTCTACTACCTTATCACTTGGTCTTCATAAGTCATTTGACTTTGGTTTAGATGCAACCTTTGGTTACGCATATACAGCTTCTGAAGATGCGAATGCAATGACTAGCTCTGTTGCAGGATCTAACTACGGTAATGTAGCTACAACTGATGCTATTAGTCCAAGTATGGCAACTTCTGATTATGAAATTCCACATCGCTTCACTATGGTGCTCAACTATAATGTTGAGCTAATTGACAACTTAAATACACGTATTAGTTTATTTGGTCAAGCAAGTGCGGGTCGTCCTTATTCATATACCTTTGATAGCTCAGATAGTGTAACTAACTGGCCTGATTATAAAGAAGAAAGTTTTGGGGACTCTAACTGGAATGGTTCACGTCAGTTATTATACGTACCAGCAGTTAATGATCCGAATGTTATTTATAGTGATAAATTCTTGTCGACAAAAGATAGTGACGGCAATGACAAGCAAAGTGATTTAGAGTTATTTAATAACTTTATTGAAGCAGAGGGGTTAAGTCGTGGTGAAATTCAAGAGCGTAATGCACATAACGCTGATTGGTGGACTACTTTTGACTTGAAATTTACTCAGGAGCTTCCTGGCTTTATGGAAGGCCATAAAAGTAGCGCATTTATTGTCTTTAAAAATATCGGTAACATGATGAATGATGATTGGGGTGTAATGAAGAAAGGTTCATTTGTTGGTAATCGTATGGTTGAAGCAACTATCAATGCTCAAGGTCAATACGTTTATGATTCTTTCAATCGCGGTAATGAAAAACAAGAAATACAAAACCGTGCTTCGTTATGGCAAATCCGAGTTGGTATAGACTACAAATTCTAGTGTTAGTTCGGTTTTATATTGACTTAAGATACATCGAGTGACCTAGGTATAAATATAAAAGGCTGCATTTTGCAGCCTTTTTTATGACCTAATTTTAAGTTTATAATATTTATTATGTTAGTAAATTATATTACTTGACCATATGGTCAGTAAAGTTATACTGAGACAATAAGCTAATTCAAGTATTGGATATCAGTATGAAAGAGTTTGAAAAAGAAATCATGGATAAGTTAATTGCAGCAGCAAAAGATGCTTACCACCGAGCATACGCCCCTTATAGTAAGTTCCATGTCGGCTCTGCTGCGTTAACGGCACAAGGCAATGTAGTCAAAGGATGTAATGTTGAGAACGCTTCATACGGCTTAACGGTTTGTGCGGAGCGAAACTGTATTAGTAATGCGGTAATTAATGGTGAACAACACTTTAAGGTGATTATTATTTATACCGAGCAAGATAAATTAACACCGCCTTGTGGGGCGTGCCGTCAGGTTATCGCAGAATTTTTTGAACAATCGGCGCCTGTGATTGCTATAAACCATAAAAATGAACAACAGGTATGGACAGTGCAACAGTTATTACCCGATGCATTCACGCCAAAAGATCTACTAGACTAATATAAGGACATAATTAATGTCAGTAATTAATAAGATTATCCCGCAGGAAATCATTCGACTCAAACGCAATGGGCAAGTATTAAATGAACAAGCGATAAATGGCTTTGTTTCAGGTTTAGTTGACGGTAATTTTTCAGACAGCCAAGTGGGCGCTATGGCGATGGCTATTTTTCAAAATGGTATGACGGTCAATGAAAGAGTTAACTTTACCAAGGCCATGATGAACTCGGGAGATGTATTGAGTTGGGAGGGTTTTGACGGTCCTATTGTTGATAAACACTCTACTGGTGGTGTTGGCGATAAAGTTAGTTTTATGCTTGCAGCCATTGTTGCAGCCTGTGGCGGTTATGTACCGATGATTTCAGGCAGAGGTTTAGGACATACTGGTGGCACATCAGATAAATTAGAAAGCATTGCTGGTTTTAATGTGCAACCAAGTATTGCAGAGTTTAAAAAAGTCGTTAAAGAGGTTGGTGTGGCTATTATTTCTCAAACGGATAATTTAGCCCCTGCGGATAAACGCTTGTATTCAATTCGAGATGTGACGGCAACCGTTGAATCTATCCCGTTAATTACTGCCTCTATTTTATCTAAAAAGCTCTCTGCTGGGTTAGATGCCTTAGTGATGGATGTCAAAGTAGGTAACGGCGCAATGATGAACAACTTAGCGGATGCTAAAGCCCTTGCTGATAGCATTGTGAATGTTGCAAACGGTGCAGGTGTTAAAACTCAAGCTATTATTACTGATATGAATCAGGTGCTAGGCAGCAGTGCAGGTAACGCTATTGAAATGTATGAAACGGCAAAATACTTAACCGGTAAACAGAGAGAGCCACGTCTACATCAAATCGTGAAAGCTTTGGCCAGTGCTATGCTTATTAATACCAACTTGGCCAGCTCTGAAAAAGATGCCGATGACAAAATTGAGCATGTGCTTAGAACAGGCTTAGCTGCTGAAGTGTTTGATCGCATGATTGCAGCGTTAGGTGGACCAACGAACTTCATTGAGCAACCGTGGGACTGCATGAACAAGGCAAATGTGATTATGGATGTTAAAGCAGAACAGCATGGTTATATTGCCCAAATGAATACCCGTGATATTGGCATGTCAGTAGTAGGCTTAGGTGGCGGAAGAACCGCCCCGACTCAAAAAGTCGACCATACTGTTGGCTTTGATCGGATCTTACCATTGGGCGTGCAAGTAAACCGTGGTGAAGTTATTGCCCGTGTTCATGCTAAGAATGAAGATTCAGGGAATAGGGCTATTGAACAATTTAATAATGCGCTTACCTACTCAGAGGAAAGCCCTGAATTACCACCAGTGATATATTCGTAGTTTACGTTAGTTAGTGTGTACTTAGGTCTTTAAACTCAGAGTAAACGAACTAATGTAAATGATAAAAAACGCCTTGTAACTTAGCTACAAGGCGTTTTTTTTATCGTTTATATACAGTAATACCAATTCCATTAAATTATTGCCCACTTGTGCTGGTTGAAATACCCCAAGAATTCGTTGCTCTCAATTCCAATAGCCAGCTATTGCTCAATCGAGCGCCTTACCTTGATTTATTTTTCCTTCGCACAACAAGATCACAAACTTAATGGGATTGGTATAATATTTTATGACATTATTGCCAGACTAATTGTTTGAAATGAGCCCGACAAAGTGGCTCGTAGCGCTCATTACCGCCTACTTCGACCTGTTCACCACCACGCACGGGTTTACCGTTTGCATCTTGTCTGATAACAAAATTAGCCTTACGGCCACAATGACAAATAGTTTTTAATTCAACTAATTTGTCTGCCCAAGCTAATAGGGCAGCACTACCTGAAAAGGTTTGCCCTAAAAAGTCAGTGCGAATGCCATATGCGAGTACGGGAATATGTAAATGGTCGACTATATCTGTAAGTTGTTTTACTTGTTCAGTTGATAAAAACTGTGCTTCGTCGATGAGTACACAATCAAGTTTATTCGCTTGATGTTTTTGTTCTACGTCTTTAAATAAATTGATTTTTTCATCAAACAAAAAAGCGTCGGCATCAATGCCTAAGCGTGAAGCAACTTTACCTTTAGCAAATCTATCATCAATTTTTGCTGTGTAAATAGCTGTTGATAAGCCACGCTCTTGATAGTTATAAGACGACTGCAATAGGTGAGTTGATTTACCAGCATTCATTGATGAATAATAAAAATAAAGTTGTGCCATTGTTTGCTTCTTTGTTTTTAAAGGTGTGTTTATGAACGCATCATTGTAACGTTAGTTTGCAGCCAATTAAACGGTTGTTGTATGAATTGGCTACTTAGTGACTATTTATCACTTAATTAGTAATTACTTGGTTGAGTATTACTTTGATGCCCAAGTGTCTCTAATAAGCTAGCAAGTAGGCTGCTAGCGCCAAATCGGAAGTGATTTGCATCAGCCCATTCAGTACCTAATATAGAATCAGCTAAATCTAAATAAATAGCAGCATCTTCAGCGTTTCTTACTCCACCGGCTGGTTTAAAGCCAACAGCCGTGTTCTTTTGTTTAATCACTTCTAACATTATTTGTGCGGCGCTTGGTGTTGCATTTATTGCCACTTTACCTGTGGAGGTTTTAATAAAATCAGCACCAGCGTTAACCGCTATTTCACTGGCCTTTCTTATCAGTTCTTCGGACTTAAGTTCGCCTGTTTCAATAATTACCTTCAGCCTAGCACTGCTACCACAGGCTTGTTTACACACTTTTACCATATCAAAACCAATATTTTCGTTGCCTTGCATTAACGCTCGATAAGGAAATACTAGGTCAACTTCATCGGCGCCATAAGCAACCGCAGCATTGGTTTCAGCTAAAGCAATGTCAATATCATCGTTGCCATGAGGGAAATTGGTCACTGTAGCTATTTTTATCTGTGGTGTTTGTTGTGCCTTTAGGGTCTTTTTGGCCAAAGGAATAAAACGCGGAAAAATACAAATTGCTGCGGTTTCTCCCGCAGGGGATTTTGCTTGCTGACAAAGTATAATAATCTCTTGGTCAGTCTCTGTATTGGTAAGGCTTGTTAAATCCATTAATGCCAATGCTCGCTGGGCAATTGCTTTTATATCTGACATGATTTTTTGTTCCTATATTTCTACTTACAAAGAGATGAATATGCCGGCAATTGCCGCACTCATTAAATTTGCTAATGTAGCAGCGAGCATTGCTCGCATACCTAACCTAGCGATATCGTGGCGGCGACCTGGCGCCATAGAGCCGATGCCACCGAGTAAAATTGCGATAGAAGATAAGTTGGCAAAACCACATAATGCAAAAGTAACAATTGCTTGTGTTGCAGGGCTAAGGGTATCCCTTACTTCAACAAAATTAACGTAGGCAAAAAATTCGTTAACAACAACCTTCTGGCCAATAAAGCTACCAGCTTGCAACATTTCATTGACTGGCACACCGATAATATAAGCAAAAGGGGCAAATAAATAACCTAAGAAAAATTCAATGGTGATGTCTTCATAACCAAATAAGCCAGAGACGCCACCTACGATAGTATTTAACAAAGCAATTAAGGCGATAAAGGCTAACAACATCGCGCCAACATTCACGGCTAATTTTAACCCTGATGCTGCACCAGACGCTGCAGCATCAATAACATTGGTAGGTTTGTCATCATCATCGTTATAATCAACAGTGTCTTTAACTATTTTGTCATGCTCAGTCTCGGGACAAATTATTTTAGCCATCAATAAGCCACCAGGTGCCGCCATAAATGATGCCGCGATGAGATATTTAAGGTCAATACCCAGTCCTGCATAACCAGCAAGAATAGAGCCTGCAACTGATGCTAAACCACCCACCATGATGGCAAATAATTCCGACTGCGTCATTTTTGCAATATAGGGACGTACAATGAGGGGGGCTTCCGTTTGGCCGACAAAAATATTTGCTGTAGCTGAAAGTGACTCGGGTTTACTGGTGCCTAACAGTTTTTGTAATCCACCACCGATGATTTTAATTACCCATTGCATTACGCCTAAATAATACAGCACGGCAATTAAGGACGAAAAGAAAATAATATTAGGTAACACTCTGACTGCAAAAACAAAACCGACACCATTTTCAAACATGGCATCAGTACCTAAACCACCAAAAAGAAAATTGATGCCTACTTTGGCACTGTCAATAACGCTTTGTACGCCATTGGTCATCGACAATAAAACATCTTTGCCAAAAGGCACATATAAAACAAATGCGCCCAATAAAATTTGTAACGCGAACGCCAAGCCGACGGTGCGTAAATTAATTGATTTTTTACCACTTGATAAGGCATAAGCAATTGCTAGCAATACAACTATACCTATAACACCTCTTAGAGCACTTAATTCCATGAATACCTCTTTTTATTATAATAATTTGGTTATTGTGGGGGTAATTGCGAAAGTTGACGAATTTTTGCTTTGAGTACTTCAATGGCCATCCTATTTTTACCACCTCGGGTAATGACAATATCAGCCCAAGCCTTAGAAGGCTCAATAAATTGATGGTACATAGGTCTAACTGTTGCTAAATATTGATTGGTAACCGACTCAACACTGCGGCTACGTTCAACTAAATCTCGTTGAATTCTACGTATTAGACAAATATCTAGAGGTGTATCCATATAGACTTTAATATCAAAACAATCTCGTAGCTCTTTATTAGACAGTAGTAATATGCCTTCAACTAAAATTATTTTCGTAGGCGAAAATGTCTTTGTTTCATTAATACGTGTATGGGTTTTGTAACAATACACAGGGCTATGAATGGTTTTATTTTCGTTGAGCTGCTTTAAGTGTTCTGATAGCAGCTCATGTTCAAACGCATTGGGGTGATCATAATTTGTTTGCTCACGTTCACTCATCGATAAATGAGACTGATCACGATAATAAGCATCTTCATATATAATTGAGATGCCATTTTTGCCAAGCTCTGTCACAAGTTCATCGTGAATTGTTTGGGCAAAAAGAGTTTTCCCCGACGCTGAAGGGCCAGCGATAGCAATAATGGTTGGTTTAATTGGTTTCAATGTTCAGCCTGTTGTCAGAGAAATTATCGTAATAACGTTGAGTGTTATTCTTGTGCCTAATTCAAGTCGTTTAACTGTGGGTTACGACTCAACATCAGCTATATTTAATTTTTAATTCTGTAAGGGTAGCAAACTATCTCGCAGGAAAATAATCAGCTTGTAGAGAATGCTTTATTTACCCTTATTTCGAAAGATGATAAATTAACACAACTTGACCATATGGTCATATTTTTTTGTTGGATTTTTTTAATATTTGTCGTTTTTTGTAATTAAAAACTAAAAAAGGAAACATTATGGCGCGCGCAATTATTGTAGTTATTGATAGTTTTGGTATTGGTTATTCACCAGATGCTGTCGATTTTGGTGATGTTGGTGCTAATACCTTAGCCAATTTATCTCGTGCATACTTTGAGGCAACAGGAAAAAAAATACACTTGCCCAACTTAGCAGCATTAGGGTTAATAAAGGCTTGTCAGGAAGCGTCTGATCAAGATTTTCCGTATCAAGGAGGAGAGCCTAGCAAAGGTGCCTATGGCTTTGCACAAGAAATTAGTACCGGAAAAGATACTCCGAGTGGGCACTGGGAGATGGCTGGAGTTCCTGTACTTTTCGATTGGGGATATTTCACCGATAAAGAAAATAGCTTTTCTAAGTCATTAATGGACAATATTAATCACGCTACTGGCTTTGATGGCATGTTAGGTAATTGCCATGCTTCGGGCACAGAAATCCTTAAACGTCTTGGAGAAAAGCATATAGCAACCGGCTTGCCTATTTGTTATACCTCGGCTGACAGTGTTTTTCAAATTGCTGCCCACGAAGAACACTTTGGCTTAGATAACCTCTATAACTACTGTGAAACTGTTCGAGAGTTACTTGGCGATTTAAATATCGGACGTGTAATCGCTAGGCCTTTTATTGGTGATAATGCTGATAATTTTGCTAGAACCGGAAACCGTAGAGATTATTCGGTATTACCACCGTCGCCAACCGTACTCGATAAAATATCTACAGCAGGTACTCATGTTATAAGCGTTGGTAAAATTGCAGATATTTTTGCTCACCAAGGTATTGATGAAAAAACCAAAGCAACGGGCTTAGATGCACTATTTGATGCCACGCTTAAACATATTGATACCGCACAAGATAATTCACTTATATTTACCAATTTAGTAAATTTCGACCAAGACTTTGGGCATAGACGTGATGCTGTAGGTTATGCCAAAGAGCTTGAAGCACTAGATTTACGTATTCCAGAGCTTCTGGATGCGCTATCAGATGATGATGTGCTTTTCCTAACCGCAGATCATGGTTGTGACCCAACATGGCCCGGCACTGAACATACAAGAGAATATGTACCTATAATTGCTTATCACCAAGAGGTCGGATCTGTTAATATAGGTAACCGCAAAACCTTTGCAGATTTGGGGCAAACTATTGCGGAGTTATTTAATGTTGAGGCAATGGATTATGGTACGAGTTTCTTACCAGCCTTATTCAATAAGTAATGGCATCGTTATGAATACTACTCGATGCCAAAACAAGGACACTAAAAAAAGAACTGAGTGTAAGTACGATAAAATACAATAATAAAAATAATAATATAAAGCACAAAACAAACAAAATTAAGCAAAAATAAAACAAATCCTGGGAGACAACTAATGAAAATATTTAAAAAAAACACGCTGTCATTATGTGTGCAAGCATCAATATTTGCGAGTGTTGCAAGTATTTCTACAAGCGTGCTAGCGGCAGATGAAGTAACAGAAGAAAAGGTTATTGGTGTTGAAGTCATTGAAGTAACAGCGCGTAAACGTGTTGAAAATGTGCAAGAAGTGCCAGTGGCTGTGACAGCTTTACAAGGTGACAACCTAGATGCTTATAGCTCATCAGCAATGGACATTCGCTTTCTAAATGCAAAAATCCCTAGCCTTAGCGTCGAGTCATCATTTGGTAGAACTTTTCCGCGTTTTTATATGCGTGGTCTTGGTAATTCAGATTTCGATTTAAACGCTTCTCAACCTGTTTCTTTGGTTGTTGATGGTGTTGTGCAAGAAAACCCAATCTTAAAGGGCTTTCCAGCGTTTGATTTAGAGCGCATAGAAGTACTTGGTGGTCCGCAAGGGACCTTGTTTGGTCGTAATACTCCAGCAGGTTTGGTGAAATTTGATTCAGCTAAGCCAACTCAAGACTTGGATGGTTTTGTTTCTTTATCTTACGGCAGTAAAAATACGACTGATTTACGTGGCGCTGTGGGTTTTGGTTTAACGGATAAATTATCAACGCGTGTTTCATTATTACGCCAAGATAGAGATAATTACATTGCTAATAAAGCACCAGGCTTTGAACAAGATGACGTACTAGGTGGCTATACAGATCAAGCTATGCGTATTCAGTTCTTATACGAAGGTGATGATTTTAATGCTTTGTTTAATTACCACGCTAGAGATTTAGATGGTAAGCCAGTAGCTTTTTATGCGAATGGTATTGAGTCAGGTAGTAATTCATTAGTGGATAACTTTAGCCGCGATACGGTTTATCATGACTCTGCGTCTCGTGCTACCCAAGAAGTTGAAACGGAAGGTGCTAGTTTTAAATTAGACTTTGATTTAGGTAATTATACAGTTACATCAATTACCGGTTATGAAAGTCTTGAGTTCTTCTCTCGCGCTGATGTTGATGGTGGTTACGGCTGTAATGGTTTTGCCTGCCCACCTGTTCCACTTGTTAGTGGTCCAGGAGTTATTAATTTAAGCTCTGAAACTGCAGATGGGATACCAGAACATAACCAGCTAACTCAAGAGCTTCGTTTAACCAGTAATTTTGATGGTGATTTTAATTTTCAAGCAGGTGTTTTCTATTTTAATGAAGACTTAACCATTGAAAGTTTTTCATATGATGCGTTAGCCGCTTTTGGTGGACCTAAGGGACTTCAAAATGGCTATGTAATTCAAGAGCAAGAAACAACAGCTTGGGCGGTATTTAGTTCTGTAGATTATAGTTTTACAGAGAAAACGTCAGTTACGTTAGGTTTACGTTATTCAGATGATGAAAAAGACTATACCAATGAAAGAACCCAATCTCCATTAGCTTTCTTAGGCGCGCCAGACTACGCTGCAGGTGCAGTATCCACTGATGATAATCACGTAAGCTGGGATGTTAGTCTTTCCCATAAATACACCGATGATATCAACTTGTATGCTCGTGTAGCCGACACCTTTAGAGCGCCGAGTATTCAAGGCCGTTCATTATTTGCTTTTGATGATGGTATTTCTGTTGCCGACTCTGAAACTATTATTTCTTATGAAGCGGGTATCAAGTCAGATATTTTAGACAGTATGGGCCGTATTAATGCCTCAGTTTTCTACTATACAATGAATGATCAACAATTAACTTCAGTTGGTGGTGACAGCAATACAGCAAAACTATTAAATGCTGATAAAACAACCGGTTATGGTTTTGAGATTGATTCACAATTTGTACTCAATGAAAACTGGATGATTACAGCTAATGCAAGTTATAACCATACAGAACTAAGTGATAATAGCTTGTCTGTTCCTGTTTGTGCATCTTGTACTGTAACATCACCAGTTAACGGTGCTGGACAAGCCATTGTTGATGGCAACAGCTTACCGCACGCACCAGAATGGATTGTTAACTTTACTGCTCGTTATAATGTTGAAATCGCTGATGGTGAGTTCTACGCATATACAGATTGGTCTTATCGTGATGAAATTAGTTTCTTCTTATATAACTCTGTTGAATTCACTGGCAAGTCTTTATTAGAAGGTGGTGTTAGAACAGGTTATACATGGGATGGTGATGATAAAGACTACGAAGTCGCTTTATTTGTAAGAAACCTAACTGATGAGCAACAAGCCATTGGCGCGGTTGATTTCACTAATAATGCTGCGATTGTTAATGAAGAACGCTTCATTGGTGCTGAGTTTAAAGTCAATTTCTTTTAGGGTTATAAACGCTTAAAGAACTGTAATAAAAAAGGGTTAGCGCAATGCTAACCCTTTTTTTATTATCAAATCGGACTTGCCGTCGATATTACAATATGCTTTCTAAAGTCAGTTCCATCATGTCTTTGAAAGTGGTTTGTCGCTCTTCTGCGGTAGTTTGTTCGCCAGTTTTAATATGATCACTTACTGTTAATACCGTTAGTGCTTTTTTACCGTATTCAGCGGCAACGCCATAAAGGCCAGCGGCTTCCATTTCTACTGCTAAAATGCCATATTTTTCCATAGTGGCAAACATTTCAGGTTGTGGGGTATAAAATAAATCAGCGGTAAAAATGTTACCTACATGTACTGGTCGGCCAAGTTTTTCAGCAGTATCAACAACGCTTTTTAACAAAGAGTAGTCGGCGCAGGCCGCAAAGTCAGCATTGTTTAATCGTTGTCTGTTCACGTTTGAGTCTGTGCTAGCCGCCATACCAATAACAATATCACGTATCTTAATGTCATCACGAACTGCGCCACATGAGCCAATACGGATGATTTTTTCAACGCCATAATCTTTATAAAGCTCTGTAGCATAAATTGAAACGCTTGGTACGCCCATACCGGAGCCCATAACAGAGATTCTTTTCCCTTTATAAGTGCCGGTATAACCAAACATGTTGCGTACTTTGGTGATGCATTTAGCATCCTCTAAGAAGTTTTCGGCTATAAACTTAGCTCTAAGTGGATCGCCAGGCATTAAGACTGTTTCTGCAAATTCGCCTGGTTGTGCTTCAATGTGAGGGGTTGGCATAAGAGTTATCCTTTAATGTTAAGTGTAACTCAGTAAGTTTCTAGCCAGAACTGAATAATTCATGCTGCTATCAAGGATTTTTTACTGAAATAGTTGATGTTATTTGCCCGTTTCACTAACCGAGCAAAGTACTGTTTATAATAATGCTAACGGGTCTACCGTTCAAGTGAGTGGTGTTAAATTTATAGACGGCTAGCAATACTTTGTGATGACATGGCGCTTATTTTACTGCGTTATCACCTTTTTATGTGACGCTACATGGATGTAGCTTATTAGAGAATGCAGGAGCATATTGTCCGAAAAACCACATGACAAAGCCTCTGCCTTGTATAAATCCCCAATAATTCGCTGTAAAAGTAATCTCGAAAGATCAACAGCTCCTAATGTTCAGTAGTGCCTTTTTTTCTACATCGGATAAAAAACTCATTTGCACAGCATTATGTTGTAGTTGAGTAATTTGCTCGCTATTAAGGCCAAGCACTTTGCTCGCTACTTCAAATTCACCGCCAAGCTCTATATTTTCAACGGCGGGGTCATCGGTATTTAAACAAACCATAAGTTCATTGGCTAAGAAAGTTTTTACCGGGTGTGTCGCTAGGTCATGGACTGTACCTGTTTGATAATTCGAGGTAAGACAAGACTCAAGACTAATTTGATGATCGCGCATATAATCCATTAATTTTTGATCTTTAACACATGCGACACCATGACCTATTCGAGTTGCACCTAATTTTTCAATGGCGTGCCATACACTTTCTGGGCCAGCGGCTTCGCCAGCATGCACACTCACATTTAAACCCGCATCTCTGACTTGCTTGAAGTGACTCTCAAATAGAGTACCTGGGAAATTATACTCATCACCGGCAAGGTCTATCGCAACTAAATCATTTTTAAATGCAAGAAGGGCATCGAGTTCATTTTGGCAATGCTTAACGCCAAAAGTACGACTTAAAATACCCATCAAATTAATTTTAGTGGAGAAGGTGCTTCTTCCTTGATTTACCCCTTCAATAATTGCTTCCACAACTCCTTCAATAGGTAGGTTATGTGTCATGGCAATGTAATAAGGAGAAAATCTTAATTCAGCATAATCAATATTGGCGTTATAAACATCTTCGACATTTTCATAACCAATACGGACAACATCATCAAGAGACTTTAAAACACCAACTCCCCAATCAAGTTTTTTCAAAAAGGCCAGCAGGTCTGCTTCACTGTCAATGATTTGTACATGAGGAATAAATGCCTCAAAATTATCAACAGGTAATTGAATATTGTTTTGCTGGGCTAGTTGCCAAATGGTTTCGGGGCGAATGTTACCATCTAAGTGTCGATGTAAATCAACGAGGGGAAGTTGTTTATTAAACATGATAAAAAGATCCTAATTGTAAATTTTGCTTGGTAATTTTTTTATAATAATTTATGTAGTATAGATATTACCAACTCAAATGATGGTTCATTGAGTTTATGATAAGCACTTTTTCGTTTTTAGCATAACCTCAGCTTAGAGCTAAAGGTTGAGTTGAACCGATATCGGGCAATGATCACTTAAATTTTGTGACAGTTTTTTGCTGTACTTTTCTTTGAAGACTAATTGCGTAAATGAGCTATTAATATACTTTGCCTTAGCTTTGGGGCTAAAAACAATATGATCAATATAGTCTTTATAATACCCACCCCAACAATCAGAATTACGAGTCATTGTCGGTGTCCAAAGAGAAGCTTGGCCTTCATCGTTTAATGACTGCCATAAACCTTCGTCTTCCGTATGTCTTAAGGCAATATCTTGAGAAAATCGGCGATTAAAGTCGCCTAGCACTATATATGCAGAATCTTGTGCTGCATGTAAATCAATCCACTGCTCTAATGGTTTAATCTGTTTACTTAACTTGGTACAAGCTTCTTTATGTTTTCCTTCTTTAGTGGACGTATTTGGCATAGCATTAACAGTACTAGTATCAAGTGGTGCAACAAAGCAACCTGACTTTAAATGTACTGCCAATAAATGCAATGACTTATTATTTCTTGTCAATGTTATATCCATACCATGGCGTACTTTCCCTACGTCTAATGCCTTGTACTCTGTTGCCTGAACACTGAAACCTTGTGATTTTTTTACTGCAATACCAACACGTTGTACCCAGTCTTTGGTTGAAAAGTAATAATCATAGTTATCACCGAAAACTTTTTTTGCCCAATATTCACTTTCCACTTCTTGTAGTGCAATAACATCAGCATTTAACTGTTTAGCATAGAGGGCTAGTTGTTGGTAATCAGCTTCGCTGCGTTTATTATATTCATGGGAGCCTAACCAAGCGATGTTCCATGAAGCTATTTTCACTGTGTTGGCTTGTGCAATAAAGCTACTCATGAATAGCATTACCAGTGCTAGGGCTGTTAATATCGAATTTTTCATTAAGTCGTCTCTGTTAAAGTTAACACTTAAGCTAATGCTAAAAGTAATGCTAAAGGTAAATATGAACTACTAGTTAAATGTACTGTTAATATTTACCTGACCATAGGGTCAGTTTTGTGTTGAGACATTACACACTTATGCATAAAGACACAAGCGGTATGAATGAAAAAGCATAGTGCGCATAGTTAACCTGAACTCTGGATAATGAGTACTTGATGTTTACGTAAAAACAAAAGCTTGCGGTTATTAAGAATGAAATTTACACGTTGGAGTAGCGATATACGCTATCAATGTTTCAACTTATTCGATTATCAAGGCAAAACGCTTATGAATAACGGGTTATTTATCGACGTTTTGACGCTGAGAATCGAATAAAGGGGAATATTGAGTAAGTGTGCTTATCCAGAGTTCAGGTTAGTTAGTATTAATTTTCACAACCTATATTGGGTAAATTGGGCTTGATTAGACCATTTATAATAAAGGGATTATCAACTGATTCTTTATTAAAGGTAACTTTAGTGGCGTCGAGGTGTCGAAAGTCACCAGCGGCATTTAAATGCCAAAGATTTCTCTCTAATCGTTCAAAGCAGAACTCACCAGTATCGCCATGACTAATGAGCACAGGTTTCTTGATTCGTGATGCTAAGTCTTTAAATGCTTGGCGATATATAGCAAAGGCATCACATGACTTTGAAGAGGAATCGTTACAAGCTTTACTTGTTATAACGGATTTTTGGTATATATCTGCTTGAAAGCCAATAATTAAAGCATCAAAGTCTTTGGTTTTGTTTTCAATGTTTTTTAGCCAGATAAGATTTAAGGTGTCACGAGTGTCAGCTTTTGCAATGGCATTTTTTTGTTGTGATTTTTCTATATGGGCTCGTCCATTACTAGTACCTACAAGGTGTATGGTACTCATTGCTAATCGATTATTAATCCACAATTTATTTTCTATTTGTGGCTCTTGCGAGGTAATGGCCTCTAAGTTATTCGTTAAAAGTGGTGGCGTTTGGTACATTAATTTTACTAGATAATCGAGCCGTTCTAATTCATCAAAGTTATATGGTAGTGATGACCTATCACAATCTGTCCAATCGTTGTCTCCTGGCGTATAGATAACTTTACCAGGATATACTTGATTTAACAGGACCTTATGCTCTTTTAATAACGTGTCAGTACAAGATTCCCCCCCATTTTTTAAGTCACCAAGATGCATTACTACACTAGGGCTTATTTCATTAATTAAGCGATATAAATTGCCATTGGGCCCTTGCAGCATGGTTTTTTCTTTATCACTGTAAGGCATGTCCGCCAGAATCACTATAGTTTGTGCCCAAAGCGTTGAGTTAAATAAGGTGAGCAATAAAAAGGACAAGTATTGAGTTTTATTTCGCCATGGATAATTACGGGTAGTCATCAGTAGACCTTTCAGAAGCAGAAAAATAAATTGCAAGCTAAACTAGCGAATGGCGGGGCTTTATGCAAGTTTGATTTTTTCGTAAGTAGACCATTTGGTCAAGTTTTTATCGTCAGACTGTTGAACATAATTGATAAAAGAGTAAAATCTCAACATCAAGGTAAAGAATATCTTTAAAGAGAGAGTCAATTATGCAAGTACAAGTGGTCGATTACACCGCAACAGATGCGGCAGAAAAATTTGTCAGAAGTTTACATGAAACAGGTTTTGGCGTACTTATTAACCACCCAATTAAGCAAAGTCTAGTGGAGTCTATCTACCAGAGCTGGCAGGCGTTTTTTTTAAGCGATGAGAAGCACACATTTGCTTTTGACCCAGAAAAGCAAGATGGTTATTTTTCTCCTGAGATTTCTGAAACGGCCAAAGGGCACAGCAAAAAAGATATTAAGGAATATTATCATGTCTATCCTTGGGGACGTATTCCTGCACAGCTTGAAGCTGAAATCCTCGAGTATTATCGGTTAACATCACAACTTGCTGCTGAATTACTTGATTGGGTTGAAGCCCATAGTCCAGCCGACGTTGCCAGTAAGTATTCACAAGCATTATCTCAAATGATCGAAGATACACCAAATACACTCTTGAGAATATTACATTATCCTCCACTAACGGGTGATGAAGAAGCGGGTGCTGTTAGAGCCGCAGCCCATGAAGATATTAATTTATTAACTATTTTGCCTGCTGCTAATGAGCCAGGCCTGCAAGTTCAAGGTAAAGATGGTCAGTGGTTAGATGTACCGTCTGATTTTGGTAACCTTATTATCAATATTGGTGATATGTTACAAGAAGCCTCGGCTGGTTATTTTCCATCAACAAGTCATCGCGTTATTAATCCTACGGGCAAGGGGAGTGATAAGTCTCGAATTTCTTTACCTTTATTTTTACACCCTCGCAGTGAAGTGGTTTTATCTGAAAAACATACTCAAGCGAGTTACTTACTTGAACGTCTACGTGAGTTAGGGGTAAAAGTTTAGTGCTATAGTCATTTTACTGCTATACAACGTTAGCCGATGAGTGCAGTCACTTATCGGCTTTTTTATGGCAAAATAAATCACAGCAATAAATCACAGTAATAAATCACTGTGTTAACCATTAATTTTGGGTATCATAACTGCTTATTCGATTGATTAACTTAATACTCGAAATACCCAGTAGGCAATGATAATAATGAAATTAAACTGTGATTTAGGTGAAAGCTTCGGTGCTTGGACTATGGGGCTAGATAGCGAAGTGATGCCGCATATCGATCAAGCTAATATTGCCTGTGGTTTTCATGGTGGTGACCCTTTAGTGATGCAAAAAACGTTGGCACTCGCTAAGCAACATCAAGTAAGTGTTGGTGCGCATCCAAGTTATCCAGATTTAGTTGGTTTTGGTCGCCGTTCTATTGTTTGCTCAGCAGAGGAAATAATAGCGCTGATTCATTACCAAGTAGCAGCACTTGATGGTATGGCGAGTGCACAAGACCTATCAATAGTGTATGTAAAGCCGCACGGCGCCCTGTATAACGATATGATGCAAAAGCCTGAGGTGTTTAGTGCCATTTTAATCGCACTTGCTCAATACCCTAAAAAACTCGCCTTAATGTTACAGGCGACTCCAGAAATAAATAGTTTTAAACAACAAGCTAAAAAATTAGGAATCGATATTTATAGTGAGGCTTTTGCCGATCGCTGTTACGACGATGATGGCAGGTTATTATCACGCAGCAAAGCGGGTTCGGTTCTAAATAAAGAAGCCATGTTATTGCAAGTAAAACAGCTCGTAGAACACGGTACAATTACAACTATTTCAGGTAAGATTGTGGCGCTTAAGGTTGACAGTTTATGTGTCCATGGTGATAACATCGCAGGGGTGCAAGCTATTTGCGAAATTAAAGCTTTACTCAGCTAATGTCGATAAAAATCACTGATAATATTCGACTCGAAATAGCAGGTGAAAATGCTTTAATGCTGTACTTTTCTGATCGTGAGTCGTTATCAACAAAGATAACTCCCAGTATAAGTAATCTTGTCCAACAAGCGGCGGAGCTTATCCATGATAGCTTTTCTAGTGAAATCATCGATCTTATTCCTTCGTATGCTTCAATCTTGGTGATGTTCAATTTACTTGAAATTGATCATCATCATTTACGTAACAAGCTAAAGAAAATATTATCTCAATGCGATATCGCAGATAAAATAGAGGGGCGACTCATTGAGTTGCCGGTATATTATTCTCTTGAATCAGGTATGGATTTAGTTCGTGTTGCTAATCATGCAAAATTAAGTGTTGAGCAAGTCGTTAGCATTCATCAATCTAGTGAATATAGTGTTTATGCCATAGGTTTTGCGCCTGGTTTCGCGTATTTAGGGGAAGTTGATAGCCGTATTGCTATGCCAAGATTAACTACGCCCAGATTAAAGGTGCCGAAAGGCGCTGTTGCCATTGCAGATAAACAAACTGCTATATATCCAGCTCAATCTCCAGGTGGCTGGAACATTATAGGTTTATGCCCAACTGATATGTTTAATGCTCACGCTGAGCCTATAATGCCGGTAGCGGTAGGTGACCGAGTAAAGTTTATTGCCATTGATAAATATCAATTTCTTGATTTAGGTGGTGTTCTACCAACCCAAGATCAAGATGATTACTAATGAATATGGAAGTCATATGGTTATAAATACTACATCAAATACTGGCCAAAGCGCACTTGGGCTTTTAGTGACCCATCCGGGCGTTTTAAGTTTAATTCAAGATGCTGGTCGTTATGGAGCCTTTAATTTAGGGCTTACAAATGGCGGTCCAGCTGACTCGTTGGCATTTAATTGGGCTAATAGGTTATGTAGCAATGAGCTTAACGCTACGGCTATTGAAGTTAGTATTGGTGGTTTACAGCTAACAGCACAAGTAAGTTGTGTTATTGCTGTTACCGGAGCGCCTATGCCGTTGACCATTAATGGCCAGAAAAAACTACTTTGGCGTAGTCATTGGGTAAAAGCAGGCGATAACATTCATTTAGGGTATGCTCCTAAAGGAGTTCGATGCTATTTAGCTGTGGCTGGTGGTTTTGCTATTAAAAAATCTTTTGGCAGTACAGCTACGGTATGTAGAGAGTCTGTTGGCGGGATTAATGGTAGTAAATTAATGCTTGAAGATGTTTTACCTTGTAAAAATGTTGATAGGGGCTTTAAAGGTAGATTGAATAACAAGGAAACGTTAAAACAATTAATGTTGCCGAAAAACAGACAACCGCAATATTCTAATGAGGTGCTGTTACACATAGTGCTAGGTTATCAGCAGACAAAATTTTCAGCGATAGAAAAACGAATGTTATTTTCTAGCGAATATCAAGTGAGCAAACATTGGGACAGAATGGGATATCGTCTGCAAGGTAGAGCGATAAAAGCTGATATTGAAGGTATATTGTCTGAAGGGATATGTTATGGCGCAGTACAAGTACCAGCAGATGGCCAACCGATTGTTTTATTAAATGACAGGCAGACTATTGGCGGTTACCCGAAGATTGGCGCGGTTATATCACAAGACTGTGCAAAGCTTTCACAATGTCGCCAAGGTGATAACATACGCTTTGAGCCTATCTCTATATCACAAGCGGATAACCTTTTTCATCTTAATCTAAGGCGTTTTCAACAAACGGAACTTATTTGTTGTGATTAAATAACCGGAGATCAGGTTAAATCATAATGCTATGTTATATCAATTCAATTAAATTATTGCCCACTTGTGCTGGTTAAAATACCCCAAGAATTCGTTGCTCTCAATTCCAATAGCCAGCTATTGCTCAATCGAGCGCCTTACCTTGATTTATTTTTCCTTCGCACAACAAGATCATAAACTTAATGGA